>ENA-OQAN01000307-OQAN01000307.1-human-gut-metagenome-genome-assembly--contig:-NODE-307-length-26574-cov-2.410746_pt1 | contig 26574 bp, 29 predicted proteins | sample MGYA00242735_ERZ504527 | MGnify/ENA primary metagenome ERZ504527 (study PRJEB26092, sample SAMD00036230) | human gut metagenome | host: Homo sapiens | study: EMG produced TPA metagenomics assembly of... | reverse complement strand
TGCCAAAGTCAAAACTGACAAGGCTTGAGTTTGACCACGTGTAAAGAGACCTGAACCATGAACCTTAGGAAGAAAGTCAATCTCTGCGTCCAAAGGACGGATTTCATCCACACGACGACCATCTGGACGAACCTTGTCTTCTGTAATCAGACGACGCACTTCAGCATGTTCCATCTGCTCAAGGATTTCTGCTACATCACGCAGAATAGTTTCCTTATCCTCATCTTCCGCAAAGCGTTCTTGATAAGAAGCGAGGACCTCTTCTTTTACAGCCTGGGTTGCTGCTTCACGCGCCAGTTTTTCTTCCACCTGAACAGCCTTAGCTAATTGATCATAATAAGCTGTTTCGATTTCGACTTTCAAATCAGCATCAACTTGTAGAAGTTCAACCTCAGCCTTTTCCTTGCCAACAGCTGCAACGATATAATTTTGGAAATCAACCAACTCTTGAATAGCCTCATGTCCCTTCAAGAGTGCTTGCAACATAATATCCTCAGACAATTCCTGGGCACCTGACTCTACCATATTGATAGCTTCCTTGGTACCTGCCACTGTCAAATCTAAAAGTGAAACTTCCTTATCCGCTGCACTTGGGTTGATGATGAAATCTTCTGCAGCATAGGCCACTTGAACCCCAGCAATCGGACCATTGAAAGGAATATCAGAGATAGAAAGAGCTAAAGAACTCCCAAACATAGCCGCCATCGGAGCACTAGCATTCTCATCATAAGAGAGGACGGTGTTAATGACTTGAACTTCGTTACGAAAGCCCTCCGCAAACATAGGACGAATAGGACGGTCGATGAGGCGAGCAGTCAAAGTGGCATCTGTTGAAGGACGACCCTCACGCTTATTAAAGCCACCCGGGAACTTACCAGCTGCATACATTTTTTCCTCATAATTAACCTGTAAAGGAAAGAAATCTGCAGTTGCCATCTTTTTAGACATAACAGCTGTTGATAATACAGTTGTATCTCCATAACGCACGACGACAGCACCATTAGCCTGCTTGGCTACCTGCCCAACTTCAACGACAAGCGGGCGTCCTGCAAAGGTCATCTCAAAAGTTTGTTTAGCCATGTTTGATCCCTCTTTTTATCCATGACCAGTCCTTACAAAAACGAACCGGTCAACTTTATGTCATTCATTTGATATAACTTTCATTTTACCATAATATAGTCAAAAATGGCAGAGCTCCGGCATAAGTTAGCACCCAATCTCCCTTTCTCTCAGATATTTAAGTTGTTTTGTGATATAATAAACACTTATGAGAGACAAAGGAATGACTATGAAAAAATTACAACACATCATTATGATTGCCTTAATCTTACTAGGCCTAGTAACACCTGCTCTAGCACAAGAACAGACAGATAACTTCAATGTTTCTGCTAAACATGCGATTGCTATCGAAGCAACTACAGGAAAAGTCCTCTATGAAAAGGACGCCACTACTCCTGATGGTGTGGCTTCAATGACTAAAATCCTAACAGCCTACATGGTCTATAAAGCAGTTGATCAAGGAAAAATTACCTGGGACACTGAAGTAGATATTTCAGACTATCCTTTCAACTTAACCGTTGATTCAGAAGTTTCAAATGTCCCACTAGATTCCCGAAAATACACTGTTAAACAGCTCCTAGATGCCACCCTCATTTCCAGCGCTAACAGTACTGCTATTGCTCTAGCTGAAAAAAATCTCAGGATCAGAGAGTGCATTTGTTGACACTATGACAGCCCAACTTAAAGAGTGGGGCATTACAGATGCTAAATTATTTAACGCTTCTGGCCTAAACAATAAATACCTTGGGGATAACCGCTATCCTGGCTCTAAAGCAGATGACGAAAATACTATGAGTGCTCTAGATGTTGCCATTATTGCAGACCACCTCATCAAAGACTATCCTCAGGTACTTGAAATCACCAAGCAAACCGAAACTGATTTTGAAGGTGACAACAAATTAACGACGCACAACTACATGTTGGAGGGGCAAGACAACTACCGTGAAGGCGTTGATGGACTCAAGACTGGAACAACTGAACTTGCAGGGGCATCCTTTGTAGCCCACGCCAATGAAAATGGCATGAGTTTAATTACCGTTGTTATGAATGCGGACAATGGCGGAGAAGATGAAGCAGCCAGATTCACGGCCACAAATGAGTTGCTAGATTATGTGACTCAAAACTGGAAAATCAAAACCCTCAACACCAAGGGACAAATCGTCAAGAAAAATGATATTAAGGTAGCCGATGGAGACAGTCAAACCATCTCTGCTAAACTCGAGTCAGACCTTACAGTCGTTCAAAAAATAAACAGCAAAAATGATGCTGTTAAAATCAAAGCAAAAACTATAAACAGCCCCTATCAAAAAGAATGACACTATTGGAACAGCGACCTTTGATGATAAGGATCTCGTTGGAACAGGTTACATCTCTGATCCACCTCAAATTTCTGTAACAGCTAACCAATCTATCAAGAAAAGTTTCTTCTTAAAAGTTTGGTGGAACCATATCGTTAATTTCTTTACAGGAAACAAGTAAACACAAAACTACCTTTTAGATATCAAAAGGTAGTTTTATCTTGCTTTAAAAATTATTCTTGTAAGTAAAAGCTCCTTCTCAACACCTTAAGTTCCTCTCAAAATGTGGTATAATAAATATCCAAAACACATGAAGGAACAAACCATGAAAAAACTGATTACGCTTATGATGACCTTCTTACTCTGTCTGGGAAGCGTAGCCCCTGCTTTTGCAGCAGATAAGAAAAAAGGATATAATGCCGCAGCCAAACATGCCATCGCTGTCGAAGCTAATACTGGCAAAATTTTATACGAAAAAGATGCAACCACCTCTACGGGGATTGGCTCTATTACCAAGCTTCTAACAGCCTATATGGTTTATAAAGCGGTAGATCAGGGAGACCTCAAGTGGAACAGCAAAGTTGACATTTCTGACTACCCCTTTGAACTAACTGTCAGTACCGGAGTATCTAATATTCCACTAGACGCCCGCAAATACACTGTCAAACAACTTCTTGACGCAACTCTTATTTCCAGTGCCAACAGTGCATCTATTGCTCTAGCCGAGGAAATCGGAGGAACCGAAAGTAAGTTTGTCGACATGATGAAAGCCCAACTTAAAGATTGGGGTATCACTGATGCCAAGATTGTCAATGCCTCTGGTCTCAATAATTCTTACTTAGGTGACAATATCTATCCAGGCTCTAAATCAGACGAAGAAAATACCATGAGTGCTAAAGATGTTGCTATCATTGCACAACACGTAGTGAAAGAATATCCTGAAATTCTCGATATCACTAAAAAAACTGAAGCTGATTTTGATGGTGTCAACAAAACTCAAAACCTTCAACTATATGCTCAAGGGACAACCTAGTTACCGTAAAGGAGTGGATGGCCTAAAAACAGGGACACTGATTTAGCCGGTGCTTCCTTCGTGGCCCACTCAAATGAAAGTGGCATGAGCATTATCACAGTCATTTTGAATGCTGATAATACCGATACTGATGACTACGCCCGTTTCACTGCAACCAATGACCTACTTAATTACGTAGTCTATCATTGGGAAAGCAAGACCATTGCCAAAAAAGGACAAGCCATCGGTAAAAGCCAAGCCCCTGTCCTTGATGGGAAATCTAAGCAAGTCACTGCTGTTGCTAAGTCTGACTTTAATATCATCCAAAAAATAGATGCTAACAATAGTAAACATATTAAAGTTACTACCAATCAAGTCCAAGCCCCTGTCAACTCAAGTGACAAGGTTGGAACTGCTACCTTTGAAGATAAGTCACTTGTCGGAGAAGGTTACCTGCCTAACCAAGGTATGCCTAGCATGGAACTGGTTGCTGGTAAAGAAGTTAAGAAAAGCTTCTTCCTCAAGGTCTGGTGGAATCACTTTGTCAACTTTGTCAACGAAAAACTCTAATTATTACAGTCGAGCTTTGCTCGGCTTTTTCTTTTACCCCATCTTTACAGAAAGATTGACTCTATCTTGACTCCTATTGACACAAAAAAAGACAGACTACACCTGTAATCTGTCTATTTGTTTGATTTTTACACTACTGTAAAGGTTAATTTATCTTTCGAGCAGCCGATTTTAAGAGTTTGTCCACTAACTACTTGACCACCTAGTAAGAGCTCAGATAACTTGTCCTCCACTTGAGTTTGAATCGTGCGACGTAATGGACGAGCACCCATCTCAACATCATAGCCATCTTTAGCTAAATGCTTGAGAGCAGCTGGTTGGAATTTCAAGTCAATCCCTTTTTCAGCCAAAGCTGATACCAACGGTTTCATCATAATCTTGACAATCTCACGAAGTTGCTCTTCCTCTAGACTATGGAAGACAACCTTCTCATCAATACGGTTGATAAACTCTGGACGGTAGGCCTTCTTAAGTTCTTCCATGATACGTGACTGCATTGCTTGGTGATTATGAGAAATATCTTGAGCACCAAATCCAATAGTCTTATCATCACGAAGAGCAGTCGCTCCCAAGTTCGAAGTCATAATGATAATGGTATTTGAGAAATCGACTTTACGACCTCGACTATCCGTCAAGACACCATCATCCAAAACCTGTAAGAGGATGTTGAAAATATCTGGGTGAGCCTTTTCCACCTCGTCAAAGAGGAGAACTGAGTAAGGCTTATTGCGAACTTTCTCTGTTAATTCACCACCCTCATCATATCCAACATAACCTGGAGGAGCACCATTAAGGCGCTAGCCGCAAATTTTTCCATGTATTCTGACATGTCAAAGCGAAGCAAAGCTGACTCATCATCAAAGAGAACTTCCGCCAAAGCCTTGGCCAACTCTGTCTTACCAACACCAGTAGGTCCAAGGAACATGAAGGAACCAATCGGACGTTTTCCAGTACGAATACCTGACTGGTTACGACGAATAGCACGACTAATCGCTGAAACTGCTTCGTCTTGACCAATAACACGTTTATGAAGCTCTGCTTCCAGATTCAAGTAACGCTTGCTATCTGCCTGAGTCATCTTCTCAACAGGAATACCTGATAGACGACTAAGGGTTTGCATAATCTGATCTGCATCTACCAAGGCAGGTTCTGGTAATTTTGCTTTTTGGCTAGCTTTATATTGTTTAACAGCAGCTTCATATCACCAGATAGAAGCGCTTCATCCAAAGGCGTTATCTCACGTTTGGCTTCTTTTTTGATACGACCTTGAACAGTTGCACTCGCTTCATCTAAAAGATCAATGGCAGAGTCAGGCAAGTTTTTACTCGTCAAATAACGGTGGGCTGCCTTGACTGCTGTCTCAACCGCCTCATCAGTAATCGTTACACGATGATAGTCTTCATAAGACGAACGTAGGCCTTTTAGAATATCAATCGCCTCAGCTACACTTGGCTCCTCGATTGTAATCTTAGCAAAACGGCGAGAAAGAGCTGCATCTTTCTCAATATGCTTCTGGTACTCAGCTTGAGTAGTTGCTCCAACCATATGAAGGGTTCCACGTGCTAGAGCGGGTTTCAAAATATTCGCCGCATCTAAGGTACTATCAATACCTGAACCAGAACCGATAATCGTATGCAATTCGTCAATAAAGAGAATGATTTTTCCATCAGCTTCAATCTCATCAATGATCTGATTCATACGTTCTTCGAAATCGCCACGGAAACGTGTTCCTGCAACCACACTCATCATATCAAGCTCTAAGATACGCATATCAGCCAACTCAAAAGGTACTTCGCCTGAAGCAATACGCTGTGCTAAGCCAAGCGCAAGTGCCGTCTTACCAACACCTGCTTCACCCACAAGAACTGGGTTATTCTTCGTTTTACGACTCAAAACCTGAATCATGCGTGAAATTTCTTTCTCACGTCCGATAACAGGATCAAGAGCACCTGACTCGGCTACTGCCGTTAAGTCCTTGGTATAATCTGACAGTTCCCCAGTAGAAGATTGAGGAGGCTGCATCATATTAGCAAAATTTCCTGATGCCTTTGATTTTTTAGGCTTACGAAGGTCATGAATGGCCTTCAAATCTTGCTTACTAAGACCTGCGTAACGCTCCAAAGAACGTCGTAAATCGATAATGCGAGGCTTATCGCTGTCATCCTTATATTGAAAACCAGCAACTTCAAGGAGACGACAAACCATCAAATCCTTATGAAGAAGGAAGGCCATCAATACATGTTCAGACCCTACCTCTACAGCACCAGTCACACTAGCAATTCCCTCTGCCTCTTGCAACATAGCCCCTAAAGCATGTGACTGTGCACGTAAATCGATAATATCTGATTCAGACAAGTCTTTTGGACTTTTCTCCATCGCTAGTACAGCAGCGGTCTCAATCTCTTCCGCACGAATACGGTCCTCAAAATCAGTAAATGTTAGGTAGGCTACAGATCCTGGAACCTCAACCATAGCCAGAAGCACATGCCAAGTCTCCAAGAAAGGACTTCCAAAACGCTCTGCCTCAAGCTGAGCACGATGGAAAATGGCCTGCATTTTTCTTGAATATGTCGTCATCTAATTTCCTTTTCTATCCAATCTAAGTAATAGCGAGCGTAGAATACGCGAACGAATAGCAGCCGCATCTTCGCCTAAAACATCATCACTAGCAGTTGCTAAAATCAAATTTCCCTCACGTTCAGTGATGATTTTTTCATCAAAAAGCAACTGAATCAAGTCTGTAAATACCTGCTCGCTGAGCTGATCTGCCAAGTTCTGAAGCAAATCATTAATCATGTGGTGCTTGTCGGAGAATCTGACCTTGACGATACGAATATAACCGCCACCTCCACGTTTACTCTCAACAATATAACCACGACTTTCTGTAAAACGAGTCTTAATAACATAGTTAATCTGACTCGGTACAACTTGAAAAGTATCTGCTAAGTTCGAGCGTTGAATCTCAGCAATTCCAGACTGGCCCAGCAATTCTTTAATATATTCTTCTATACTATCTGATGTATTTCTTGCCATCTTAATTCCTCCAGTCTAATTTGACTATAACTGACTATTATTATACCAAAAATGTCAGCTCATGGGAAACTATACCTTCAAAAAGCTTTTTAAAGTTGTCATTAGAGACCATATAAGATACAATAAATAAGACTAAAATATTAGGTAACTTAAGGTGTTTGATTCAAATTTTCTATCCACTTTGACAGGCTGAGACCCACCTAATCCAACAAGGTACTTTTTAGCACTTTCGCAGTAGTATTAGTCTTATCACTCTCGATAAAGCTCATGTCATTTTGAGTCTTATCTCTTATTTTATTCCCCTATGAAAGGTTACTCATGAAATACATCATTGCACTCTTAATCTCTATGATTCCTTTGGTTGAGCTCCGTGGAGCCGTTCCTGTTGCTATCGCCTCAGGTATCCCTTGGTGGCAAGCCCTAATTCTTTGTGTCATTGGGAACATGATTCCAGTTCCAATTATCTTCTTCTTCGCCCGCCGTGTCCTCGAATGGGGGCAGATAAACCTCTAATTGGTGGCTTCTTTACCTGGTGTCTTAAAAAAGGTCACAGTGGTGGCCAAAAACTTGAAAAAGCTGCCGGAGATAAGGGTGTCTTCTGGGCCCTTCTACTTTTTGTGGGAATTCCGCTTCCAGGAACAGGAGCTTGGACTGGTACCCTAGCAGCATCTATCCTAGATTGGGACTTTAAACGTAGTGTTATTGCTGTTATGCTTGGGGTTATCCTTGCAGGTATCATCATGGGAACACTCTCTCTTCTACTTGGTGTAAATACCTTCGCTCATTAATTACTTTTTCAACGTCTGGGGCATACTCAGACGTTTTTTAATAGCAACAAAAAAGAAGCTACGATTCATTCACGTAACTTCTTTTCTTTTTATCTAGTAACTAGAATTAGTTGTTAAGAGCTGCTGCCATTGTAGCTGCAACTTCTGATTCAAAGTCGTTAGATGCTTTTTCGATACCTTCACCAACTTCAAAGCGAACGAATTCTACTACTGAAGCGTTTACTGATTCAAGGTAAGCTTCAACTGTTTTGCTGTCGTCCATGATGTAAACTTGAGCAAGAAGTGTGTATGCTTGGTCAACTTTAGTGTTGTCAAGCAAGAAGCGGTCCATTTTACCTGGGATGATTTTATCCCAGATTTTTTCTGGTTTACCTTCAGCAGCCAACTCAGCTTTGATATCTTCTTCAGCTTGAGCAAGAACAGCATCAGTCAATTGAGCTTTAGAACCATATTTAAGGTGTGGAAGAGCTGGTTTGTTAACCATAGCACGGCTTTCGTTATCTTGATCGATAGCGTGGTTAAGTTGTGCCAATTCATCTTTAACAAATTGTTCGTCCAATTCAGTGTATGAAAGAACAGTTGGTTTCATCGCTGCGATGTGCATTGAGATTTGTTTTGCAAGAGCATCATCTCCACCTTCGATAACTGAAACAACACCGATACGTCCACCGTTGTGTTGGTAAGCTCCGAAGTGTTGTGCATCAGTTTTCTCAACAACTGCAAAACGACGGAATGAAATCTTTTCACCGATAGTAGCTGTAGCAGTTACGTATGCAGCTTCAAGAGTTTCACCTGAAGGCATAGTCAATGCAAGTGCTTCTTCGTTGTTAGCTGGTTTACCTTCAGCAATTACTTTAGCTGTTTCGTTTACCAACTCAACGAATTGAGCGTTCTTCGCAACGAAGTCAGTTTCAGCGTTAACTTCAACAACTGCTGCAACGTTACCGTTAACGTAAACACCAGTCAAACCTTCAGCTGCAACACGGTCAGCTTTCTTAGCTGCTTTAGCCATACCTTTTTCGCGAAGCAATTCAATTGCTTTTTCGATATCACCTTCAACTTCAACCAATGCTTTTTTAGCGTCCATGACACCAGCACCAGATTTTTCACGCAATTCTTTAACAAGTTTAGCTGTAATTTCTGCCATTTTGTTTTTCTCCAAATTTATTTTATCAAACTAAGGGGCAGGGCTGAGCCCCGCCCCTTAGGTGTTTGTCGTATCTTTAGTGGGCATTGAGCCCAAACCAATCTTAAAGATTAGTTGTTGTCACCTTCGACAACTTCAACGATTTCTTCGATTGAATCAGCTGCAGCTGCTTCTTGGAAATCTGCAGAAGCATCTTCACCTTGGTTACCTTCGATGATAGCATCAGCCATTTTTGAAGTGATCAATTTAACGGCACGGATAGCGTCATCGTTAGCTGGGATGATTACATCAATCTCATCTGGATCAGCGTTTGTATCAACCATCGCTACAACTGGGATACCAAGTTTTTTAGCTTCTTTAACAGCGATTTGTTCTTTGTGTGGGTCAACGATGTAGATTACATCTGGAATGCGAGGCATATCTTCGATACCACCCAAGAATTTTTCAAGACGTGCACGTTGTTTGTTAAGAAGTGCAACTTCTTTCTTAGGAAGAACTTCGAAAGTTCCATCAGCTTCCATTTGTTTGATTTCTTTCAAACGAGCGATACGTTTTTGGATAGTATCCCAGTTTGTAAGAGTACCACCCAACCAACGGTGGTTGATGTAGTATTGACCAGCACGAGTTGCTTCTTCAGCTACTGCTTCAGCTGCTTGTTTTTTAGTACCAACGAACAAGATTACTGCATCGTTAGCTGCTGCTTCACGAACGAATTCGTAAGCTGTATCAGCCATTTTTACAGTTTGTTGCAAGTCGATAACGTGGATTCCGTTACGTTCTGTGAAGATGTACTTAGCCATCTTAGGATTCCAGCGACGAGTTTGGTGACCGAAGTGAACACCAGCCTCAAGAAGTTGTTTCATTGAAATTACTGCCATGAGTATTTCTCCTTAAAAATTGTTTTTTCCTCTTCTAAGCTTTAGACTTGCAGTCCCACCCTGCGGCAACAAGACCACAATCGGCTTAGAATGAGTATTTGTCACTTTACGCAACTATAGTAGTTTATCAAAAAAAAGTGACATTTGACAAGCTCTAAAATCAGTCTGACCATTAGAAAAAATTCACCCGTATTAAAATTGCAATCGTTTTCTTTGAGGTTGATAAGTATTTTGTTTATAATTAGGCTATCAAAAATAGAGGAGGACATTATTTTGTCATTAGTCGGAAAAGAAATTATTGAATTTTCAGCACAAGCTTACCACAACGGGGAATTCATTACTGTTACAGATAAAGATGTTAAAGGAAAATGGGCTGTTTTCTGCTTCTACCCTGCAGATTTTTCATTTGTCTGCCCAACTGAACTCGGTGACCTTCAAGAACAATATGAAGCTCTTAAATCTCTTGGTGTAGAGGTTTACTCTGTCTCTACTGACACTCACTTTGTTCACAAAGCTTGGCATGATGACTCAGATGTTGTTGGAACTATTACTTATCCTATGATTGGAGATCCTTCACACCACATCTCACAAGGCTTTGATGTTCTTGGGCAAGATGGTCTCGCACAACGTGTACATTTATCATTGATCCAGATGGCGTTATCCAAATGATGGAAATCAACGCTGATGGTATTGGACGTGATGCAAGCACTCTTATTGATAAAGTCCGTGCTGCTCAATATATTCGTCAACATCCAGGTGAAGTTTGTCCAGCCAAATGGAAAGAAGGAGCTGAAACACTTACTCCTAGCTTAGATCTTGTAGGTAAAATTTAACAACCAGGGGGTATCCATGGTCTTAGATAAAGAAATCAAGACGCAATTAGCACAATATTTAAATTTACTAGAATCTGATATTGTATTACAAACAGATTTAGGGGATGACGATAATTCTCGAAAAGTGAAGGAATTTCTAGACGAGATTGCCGCTATGTCTGACCGCATTAGTCTTGAATCAACACATTTAAAACGTCAACCTAGTTTGGTATTGCACAAAAAGGGCAAAAAAAGTCGTGTTATTTTCTCAGGCTTACCAATGGGCCACGAATTCACATCTTTCATTTTAGCTCTCTTGCAAGTTTCTGGTCGTCCACCTAAAGTTGATAAGGACACTATCGAACGTATCAAGAAGATTGATAAAACCATCGATTTAGAGACTTATGTTTCATTAACATGTCACAATTGTCCAGACGTTGTTCAAGCCTTTAATATAATGGCTGTTTTGAACCCAAATATCACTCACACCATGATTGAAGGTGGTATGTATCAGGATGAGGTCAAAGCCAAAGGTATCATGTCTGTTCCTACGGTTTACAAAGACCAAGAAGAATTTACATCTGGTCGTGCAACCATTGAACAGCTTGTAGAAAAATTGGACGGACCACTTGATGCTGATGCTTTCGCTGATAAAGGTGTCTATGATGTTTTGGTTATTGGTGGTGGTCCTGCTGGAAACAGTGCGGCCATCTATGCTGCCCGTAAAGGTTTAAAAACTGGTCTTTTAGCAGAAACCTTTGGTGGACAAGTTATCGAGACAGTCGGTATTGAGAACATGATTGGTACGCTATATACAGAAGGTCCTAAGTTAATGGCCCAAGTTGAAGAGCATACGAAATCTTATGATGTTGATATCATCAAAAGTCAATTAGCTACTGGCATCGAAAAGAAAGAACTTATTGAAGTGACACTGGCTAACGGTGCCGTTTTAAAATCCAAAACTGCTATCCTAGCTCTCGGAGCCAAATGGCGTAATATCAACGTTCCTGGCGAGGAAGAATTCCGCAATAAAGGGGTTACTTACTGCCCACACTGTGATGGTCCACTATTTGAAGGAAAGAATGTTGCAGTTATCGGTGGTGGTAACTCAGGTTTGGAAGCGGCTTTAGATTTAGCAGGCATTACTAAATATGTTACAGTCTTAGAGTTCTTACCTGAATTAAAGGCAGATCAAGTCTTACAAGAACGAGCTGCTAAAACTGATAATCTCACCATTCTTAAGAACGTTGCAACCAAAGAAATTGTTGGTCAAGATCATGTAACTGGTTTGAATTACGTTGAGCGTGATACAAACGCAGAAAAACATCTTGATCTTGAAGGTGTCTTTGTTCAAATTGGTCTTGTACCAAGTACTGCTTGGCTCAAAGATAGTGGTATTGAACTCAATGAGCGCCAAGAAATTATCGTTGATAAATTTGGTTCAACAAATATCCCTGGTATTTTTGCTGCAGGTGACTGTACAGATAGCGCCTACAAGCAAATCATTATCTCCATGGGTTCTGGTGCTACAGCTGCTATTGGAGCCTTTGATTACTTGATTAGACAATAATCAACACTTGCGTGTTAGTAATCTATCTTCAACAGTTATAATTAATATGAAGAGGTTGAATGTCTTTCAACCTCTTTATGTTTCTTGTAAATAGGCAGTTTGAATAATCAACCAGTCAATTTGATGAAAGAGACTTGACGAATCTTTTTTTTTTCGATAGAATGGTATCTGTTATGGCGGTATAGCCAAGTGGTAAGGCACGGCTCTGCAAAAGCTTGATCGTCGGTTCAAATCCGTCTACCGCCTTCATAATACGAAGACACCTTAGGGTGTCTTTTTTTCATTATTGCATATAAAAATACCCGAAGCTAGAAACCTCGGGTATTCATTATTCTTATTTAATCGCTTCAATCAAAGCTTCCGCTTGATTCTGAAGGCTTTCAAGAACTTCTTCAGTTGCTAGGAATTTCCCATCTGCCCAGGCTGTATCATTTACACGTGTCGCTGTAAAATCACCAACCACTTGGGTACGGATAAATGGTAACAAGTCTTTGTAGGCATCAAAAAGTTGATTGTGACCACCATTAGCAACTGATGACACGGTTACAATCTTATCTTGAAGAGCTGATGGCCCTGAAGGATCTGATAGGTCAAGGGCACGGCTCAACCAGTCAAGCAAATTTTTCACTGGCCCAGGAATTGAGAAATTATAAACCGGTGAGAAAATCCAAATTGCGTCTGCTGCCAAGACCTGTTCTCGAACTTCTGCCAAAACTGGAAGAACTGGACTTTCTAAATCCTGATTAAAAACAGGTACTTGACTATAGTCAAGATAAGAAACATTAGCTTTACCAGCTAACATTTTCTCAGCTTCTTCTGCTAATTGGTGGTTAAATGATCCCTTGCGAAGAGATCCAACGATAAATAAAATGTTTTTCATGATACGTTTTCCTTTGTATTTCTAATAATTAATTTTTACTACTACATAGTAATATATATAATTCCATTAGAAATATAAAGAAATATGCTCAGACATTCTTAAATTTTTTCAGGAGCTCTACCAACTGTGCCTGCTCTTCAGGTGTCAGAACGGAAAAAGTCTCCTCAATAGCTCGTTGATGTGGCGGGATTGCTGCTTGAATAATACGACGGCCTCATCCGTCAAATCAACCTCGAAAGCACGCTTATCTGTTTGGCAGGCTTCTCGCGTCAACCAACCTTTTTTCTCCATATTTTTAATGACGACAGTCATATTCCCGGAGGTGGCAAGCATGCGGTCAATTAATTCGCCAATCTTCATACGTCCTTTGGCATTAAGCACGTCCATGACACCAAATTGAGTTGGTGTCAAATTAAATTCTTTAAAGGTCTCAGAAACCTTGGCATCGATGGTACGAAAAGCCTTACGCATAACTACCATACTTTTTACAGCCATGTTTTTATCTAAGTCACTCATTTCTAGTCCTTTCCAAATAGATGCTGTTTTTATTACTCTACCACAGTTTTTCTAAAAGTGGTATATGAAAATGAAAAAATAAGAAAAAAGAGTCCTTAGATATCTAACCAATACCTCAGAACTCTTTCATTTCTAACTATTACGATTCCAAAAAAGGGCTAATAAGATAACAGCACCTAGTACTGAAGGAACGATAGCAGTATCTGCTAGCATCGGTCCCCAATTTCCAAAAAGAAGCTGACCAACAAAAGCACCTAGCCATCCAACAAAGGTCTTACCAATACAGCCCATATGTTCACCCCTATTTGATATAGCAGAGCAATAAGGCCAATTAGAAAACCAACTATCATACTTCCAATCATGATAAATTCTCCATCATACTTAGATTACCCAATCCCCATTTCGGAAGATCGGTACACGACTACCATCTTGGCGGATACCATCAATATCCATTTGATTTGAACCAATCATAAAGTCTACGTGTACATCAGAACGATTAAGACCAGCTTCCTTAAGCTCCTCTTCTGTCATGTCTGCCCCTCCCTCAACACTGGTAGCATAGGCTGCTCCAATAGCTAGGTGGTTGGATGCATTCTCATCAAAAAGAGTGTTAAAGAAAGTGATGCCTGACTGTGAAATAGGACTTGGATCTGGTACCAAAGCACATTCACCTAGAGCACGCGCCCCATTATTGTTGAAGACGAGATTCTTCATCACTTCATCACCTTGGTCCGCTGTGATATCTACAATTTCACCATCTTTGAAGGTTACCTTGATTCCCTCAATAATATTACCATTGTAGCTTAGAGGCTTTGTGCTTGAGACATAACCATCTGCACGATGAAAATCTGGTGCCGTAAAGACCTCTTCTGTTGGCATATTAGGAAGGAAACCTTCACCTTGCGCATTAATGGCACCTGCAGACTCCCAAACATGGTTTTTAGGCAATCCTAGAGTCAAATCTGTTCCAGGTGCTTGGTAGTGTAAGGCTGAGAATTGTGCCTCATTGAGTAGGCGTGCTTTAGCATCCAAACGGTCAGCATGTTCCTTCCAAGCACGTACAGGATCCTCTTCATAAACACGACAGGTCTTGAAAATTTGATCCCAAAGTAAATCTACAGCTTCCTCATCACTCGAAGCATCAGGAAAGACCTTCTTAGCCCATTCCTTACCAGCTGCAGCAGCTACAGTCCAACTAACCTTATTAGACTGAGTTGCCACCTGCATAGGTTTAAAGGCCACTCCAGTAGCTTTAGCATGAGCAGATAAACGTTCCGGAGCTACACCATTAAGGGCACCTGGATCTGATGAACGAACGCCTAAGCGACTTGCCTTCTTGGCCAACAAATATTCCATCTCAGCTTTTTTATAAGCAGGAACCTCTTCGATGCGGTCCATATCAGCATGCAAGAAGCGCTCGCGATTAATAATATCATCTGACCATTGAACGATTACCTCAGCTGCTCCTAGAGCATAGGCTTCTTTAACTAAGAGATGAGCTAGCTCTGCTTGTTCTACATCAATGCTCAAAGCCACTGTGTGACCAGGTTGTACATTAATCCCATTAGCAACCAGTAATCTAGCATATTTCTCAAGATTTTCTTTAAAATTTGGTAAAACCATAATTAACTCCTTGAAACTATAATTTTCTATCAGTATACCATAAGACGAAGAAAAAGGTTTCCTCTCAGCTTTGGCTTTTTAGCATCACATGCAGCCCCCTAAACAAAAAGAGAACGGAGACTGACTCCATTCTCTCAAAGTTGATGACAATTCTCTTCAGCCATTAAAAGAAATCATCAAAAAGACTTAATTGATTATCTTCTGGCATATTTCCTAGGATTCCCATTTCATCCAATTTTTCAACCAAGGTTGATGATAGGCCTCCTCGTTTACGCAATTCTGTCTTGGAAAGGAACTCCCCTTCTTCACGCGCAGCAACCACTTGCTTAGCAACATTCTCACCCAAACCTTCAAGTGCAATAAACGGTGGAATCAAGGTATCTCCTTCAATCAAAAATTCAGTTGCCTGACTCTTATAAAGATCCAACTGACCAAAGGTAAAGCCACGTTCTAACATTTCATTGACAATTTCAAGCGTCGTAAATAAGTCATTTTCAACATTAGTCGCTTCATTTCGTTGGCGCTTCTCCTTAATATCTTCCATTCGAGCTTTAACAGCATCAAGACCCGCAGACATCGTCTTAAGCTCAAATGCTTTAGCTCGAATCGAGAAGTAGGCACAATAGTAATAAATAGGATGGTGCACTTTGAAATAAGCTACACGTAGGGCCATCATAACGTAGGCTGCCGCATGGGCTTTAGGAACATGTACTTGATTTTACCACAAGATTCAATGTACCAGTCTGGAACATTATTTTCACGCATAGCTTGAATATAGCAATTACGCTCTTCTTCGGAAATCTTCAACCACATCCCCTTACGCACACGTTCCATGATTGTGAAGGCCATCTTAGGATCTAATCCCGCATGCATTAGGTATACCATGATATCATCACGACAACCGATAACTGTTTTCAGAGTGGCGATACCTTCCTTAATCAAATCTTGTGCATTACCTAACCAAACGTCTGTTCCGTGGGACAAACCAGATAACTGTAAGAGTTCCGCAAAGGTCGTCGGATGCGTCTCGTCGACCATACCACGAACAAAGTTAGTCCCAAACTCAGGGATTCCCAACATTCCCGTTGGTGTCCCAATCTGTTCAGGTGTTACCCCTAAAATATCAGTCCCTGAAAAAAGTTTCATTACATCTGGATCATCTGCTCGAATATCTTTTGGATCGATTCCTGATAAATCCTGCAACTTACGAATCATAGTCGGATCATCATGTCCCAGAATATCAAGCTTCAACACGTTCTCATCAATATCGTGGAAGTTAAAGTGAGTCGTCTGCCAGGCAGCCGTTACATCATCTGCCGGATATTGAACAGGTGTGAATCATAGACATCCATATAATTTGGAATAACAACAATACCACCCGGGTGCTGACCAGTGTTTCGCTTAACACCCGCAGCCCCCATGGCTAAACGATCGACCTCGGCATCACGGTAAAACTTATTGTAATCACGTTCGTAACCTTTAACAAAACCATAAGCAGTCCGATCTGCAACAGTTCCTACTGTTCCGGCACGAAAAGCATATTGTTCTCCAAAAATATCACGAACGTCCAAGTGGCTGATGGCTGATCATCTCCGGAAAAGTTCAAATCGATATCAGGTACCTTATCCCCATCAAAACCTAGGAAGGTCTCGAAAGGAATATCCTGACCATCTTTTTATACTCCGTTCCACATTCTGAACATTCCTTATCAGGCAAATCGAAGCCAGATCCATAGGAACCATCTGTAATAAACTCTGAGTGTTGACAATTAGGACATAGATAATGAGGTGGCATCGGATTGACTCAGTAATTCCAATCATCGTCGCAACAAAACTAGATCCGACAGATCCACGCGAACCAACTAGGTAGCCACGTTCATTTGAACGGTTAACTAGCATCTGCGAAGCCAGGTAGATTACGGCAAAACCATTACCAAGAATTGAAGACAACTCTTTCTCAATTCGCAGGTCAATAATATCAGGCAAAGGATTACCATAGAGCTCAAACGCTCTAGCATATGTCATCTCCGCAACCTGTTCTTCCGCACGATCAATGAAAGGTGTGTACAAGTCTTTTTTGACAACCTCAACCTCTTCAATTTGATCTGCCATAGCCTGCGTATTAGTTACAACAATTTCATAGGCTAAGTCTTTTCCTAAAAAGGCAAAGTCGTCTAGCATCTCGTTAGTTGTCCTAAAATGAGCTTCAGGTAAAGGAGCAGGTTTCGCATTTTCTCCCTTACCAATTGGCCTATTAATCATGGCTCCTTGTCCCAAAGCACGAACAATGATTTCACGATAAATGGCATCCTCAGGGTTGATATAGTGTACATTTCCTGTAGCCAGCACAGGTTTGTCCAGACGATTAGCGACTTCAATTAAATCCCGAATCAGTTGTTCTATAGCCGCCTCATCCTTGATTAAATCCTTTGCAATCAAGGGCGCATAAATTGCCGGTGGCATAACTTCAATAAAGTCATAATATTTAGCAACTTCAACCGCCTTGTCAATACCGTGAGACAGAAGCGTATCAAAAACCTCACCATCAGCACAAGCAGAACCTACAATAATTCCCTCACGATACTCATCTAAGACCGTACGAGGAATACGTGCTACTCCCTCAAAGTATGAGACATTTGATAGACTTACCAACTTAAAGATATTCTTCAAGCCAGTTTGATTCTGAACATATAGAGTTGCATGTTTGACACGAGATTTTTTATACGAATCTTCAGAAACCAACTCCGTGTTCAACTGTTCCAGATTAGTCAAACCGTGCTTATCAAACACATCTTTTATGAAGATAAACAACAAACGACCCGTAGCTTCCGCATCATAATTGGCCATATGGTGATGATCCAAAGCCACACCAAACCGCTTCGTCAAAGGACCCAAACCATGACGCTTATACTCAGGATAAAGATTTCGTGCAAATTCTAAAGTATCAATAACCGGTTGTGAAATTGTTGGTAACTGATGTCTTTCGTAATTGGCATTCATAAAACCAACGTCAAAGGTCGCATTATGGGCCACTAGCACAGTTCCTTGACAGAATTCTTGAAACTCCTGTAAAACTTGCACTAAAGGTTTAGCACCCTTAACATGATTATCAGTAATACCGGTCAACTCAGTAGTAAATGCAGAAAGAGGATGTCCTGGATCTATGAATTCATCAAATTGCTCAATAATATTACCTTTATGCATTTTTGATGCCGCAATCTGAATCAAATCATTATGAACAGCAGACAAGCCCGTTGTCTCAACGTCAAATACAACATAAGTTGCTTCTTTTAATTCCAAATTCTGGGAATTATAAACAATAGGAACTTTATCCTCAACAAGATTGGCTTCAAGACCAAAAATAGCCTTAATCCCAGCTTTCTTAGCCCTATGGTAGCCATGAGGAAAGCTCTGAACATTAGCATGATCTGTTATAGCAACTGCTGGGTGTCCCCAAGAGGCAGCAGTATCAATAAGATCTTCAACAGTTGGCATTGCATCCATAGTAGACATGTTGGTATGCGCATGAAATTCTACACGCTTTTGTCCCTCAGGCATCAAATCCTTACGAGGAGTATGTGAAATTTCTTTAATATCTTGCACATTCATAGTCAGACTATGAGTGAAAGGATTATTCTCGATACGGCCACGAACCCTTACCCAGTTCCCCTTTTTTATCATATCGAACTTAGCAAGCTCATCACTATCTTTGACCCATCGTTGCATAGCAAAACTAGAGGTATAATCAGTTACCTTGAAATTAATAATAATTCGACCCGTCTTAGTTTCACGTTGCTCTACATCAAAAATATATCCTTCAAAAACAACACGATTCTCTTCAGAATTAATATCAACCATTGGCGTTATTTCAGCTTATCAAAACTAGCTTGACGTTGACTTTGTTTCTCAGCAAAATTTTGTGATGGTTCGGTCACAGGTTTCGGTGCTGGGGCACTTTCAAGATAGATTGAAGCGCTTGTCTTGCTTGAGACTCAGCTTGTTCTTGTAAAGAAACCTTATTTGTTTGGTAAGCCTCTTCTAAAGAAGATGAAGCTTCCTTATCTTCGACAACAGAAATGGATACATCAGATAAACCAACTTGAGAAAGAGATTTAGATATCAAAGAAATAAATCTATCTTGTAAATTTTCCTTTATAATATGCTCTGGAGCCTTAACAAAAATACTATTATTCGAAATCTCAACCTTTAGATTTGAGAATAAAGAATAAGTAGAAAAGTGTGACACTTTTAAACTATCTAAAGCATATGAAAAGTAATCTCCAAGTAAAGAATCATCGCAAGCAGTAGAAACTAAACGAATCTCAAAAGAAGCTTTAGCACCTAAAGAATTAAAAGAAGAGTGAAGTAAACTATCAAAAAGAGCAAAAGACTCATAAGACAGAACACTAGGAAAAGAAAAAACAAAGAACCATTGGCGTTTTGATTTAAATAGCTTTACTGTTTCAATAGAACCATCTTTAATTTCTTTAAAAGCATCGTGATCCTCAGGAAAACGAATTTGTTTTAAGAGAAGCTGAAATTTATCAGACATAAAAAATAAACTCCTATAGACAAAAAAACACTCCTTAAGGAGTGTAACTTATACCGGCGGCCGGGGTCGAACCGGCACGTCCTTGCGGACACTGGATTTTGAGTTCCATAACTCCATTTATTAAATCTTACAACCCTGATTTAATAGGGTTTTAAGCCTTTTGAATCTTGCAAAATAGACTCATTTTTCAAATTTTAGTAACTTTTTGGTAACACTCCATACCTTATCGTTCTAAGAGCATCATCAGAGAATAGACGATATGTCCCAACAGGTTATATTCATCCAGAGGTATTCAAGACACTTGTACGATTAACAGTTAATGTAATCATTTTATTTTCTCCTTTAATTAGGGTAAGTGTTTTTTATTATTTTAACAAAAATAACTCTTTAGCCCAAGAATTTGATAATTCATTTTTCTAACAAAACTTTTTTTTTTAAATTTATCTTATGATATACTAAACTTATCAGCTATTGGTTCTGAAAAAGTGTCTGCCACAGTTTTACTACAAATTCTCATGACTTGTGCCAAGATTTATAAAAAACGGATAGCTATAATAGCTCTTAGAGCAAAAACATGACATATAGGAGGTTAAAGACATGTCATACTTTTATCTTTTTATCGCCATTGTAGGAGAGATATTGGGAACTAACCTTTTGAAATTATCAGACGGTTTTACAAAGCCTATTCCAACCGTTTCTGCCTACTTAGCTATGGCGTTTGTTTCTATTTCCTCTCACTAGCAATGCAAAAAATTCCTTTAGGAATAGCTTATGCAACATGGTCAGCTGTCGGTTTAGTTTTGACAGCCTCTATCGCAGTAATGATTTTCAAAGAAACACTAAATGTTTATAGCATTATCGGTTTAATTTTGATTATCATTGGTGTTGTCATGGTTAACTTATTAGGAAATGCAGGACATTAATAAAACCGGCTCTATACTATTTGTAGTGGGTAAATCCCCTATGGATATTATGGAGCCTATTTTGTTGTAGAAAAAAAGTTCCATAAGAACTATAATGAAAAGCTAGAATTCTGTCAATATTTTGGACACATTTTGGGAGGGAATTTTGAAGACTAGCGTCCTCCTAATTTTCCCAATAAGTTTTAACTTCTTCAAAAATCTTATTCAAAAGTTCTGCATCTTTTTCTGACAACTGATTTTTTTCTATAACTCTATCTTTTAGTTCTGTTGCCTTTATTTTATTTCTTGCCACCGAAACTGCTATTGAATGTTTCAAAATATCAAACTCATCCTTTGAAAAGTTTGCAATATTGGTAAGATCTAATTGTTCTAGAGGTAAACTACTGATAATTGAATAAGGTTTTTGTCCCAGCAAATAATCTGTAGTAGTCCCAAAGATATTTGCTAATTTCACAACGAATTCTAATCCTGGTTCTAACGTTCCATTCTCCCACCGAGAATATGTCCCTTGTTGAACTCCAATTAATTCCGATATTTGTACTTGAGTTAACTTTTTTTGATTTTCTTAGAGTTTTTAACCTCTCTGAAAATTTATAATCCTCTGTATACATAATTCTCCTATAGATATTCTTATTCGTATATTTTAGCTTGACAAAATATTCTAAACGGTATAAAATAGAATTATTCCATAAGGAATATTTATTTTGAGATTGAATATTCCATTGAGAATATTATAGCATAAAAGGAGGTAAAAGCGTATGTAACTAGTAGTCGATTTAAAAAATTTTAATAAAGGAGGTAGGATTCGACAAAATAAAAAATCTTGAAACAAATGTGCCGTTCGTTCCAAGATCAAAACATATTATGTAACAATTATACCACAGAAAACTCTTCAGTTGCACAAGAAAATTTCGGAGGTTTCACAAAAAGATGACCAATAAAGAGTTAGTCAATCAAATTTCTGGCCTAAACTCTACCTCTACTCTTAAAAATTGGATTCAACTGATTAAAGAGATAAGTGGCAAGGAATTTAAGAAAATTAAAGTTCCTATCAGTAGAAATCCCAGAACTCATCAATTAAGTTATACAGTTGCCTATGATTTTACAGACGAAGACCTTAGACAATTTCAAAAGTTAGCTAAACTAAAACTTGAAATAGGTCTAAAAGAGGCTATACAAGCCGTATTTGGGAGTCTAGCAGACAATGAACATGAATCCCTAAACCAAGTAATAGATGAGCTCTACGATGAACTGAGCGCCTTAAAACAGGAATTTAAGCGAGAAATGCGACTGATAAAAATTGAGAATTCCAACCTAAAAAAGAAAATCCAAGATATTGAAGAGTCGATGCAAACCGGCTTACTAGGGTTTGTTAACAAGAGGTCAAAAAATAGGTTCGGCTAATAGCGAGTTTTCGGCTGAGCCATGAGCAGAAAGCCGAAAATGAGCGTAGATGCGGACGGACCATTTTTGACCGATAGGGTGTGTAGTAACACCACCCTCTGCAAGTTAGGTGTACCATCGAAAAAATTCAGTATTACCAAGGGTTTTGGAGATTTTAAGGGTGGCAAAATTAGGCAAAAAGTTGAATCAAAATCTATGGCAAAAAATGAGCATTTACGTTCTGTATTTGACTGGATTCAAATTCAGTTTGATAAGACTGAATTTTCGCCAAAAGAAATAATCGAAGATATCCTATTTCTTGACTTTGACCTATTTATTGAGAATAAGGGGAGCCTTAAATACTATAACTATGATAGCCAGCTTCATTATGGGAATATCCGTATCTACTATGGAGCGAAAGAGTCGTCCTACATGCTTGTCATGTCAGGACAGGCACTCGAGTTCTATAGAGATATGGTATTAGATCCAAATAGTCTCTCCGAAAGACAGTTTCTGAACAACCTCTACTACAATTACATTCATTTTTCAGTAAGACGAATTGATATTGCAATAGATGATTTTAATGAAACACCCTATTTCACTCCTAATCAACTTCTAAAGATTTGTCAGAAGAAACGCTTTCTATATGGAAAAAGCACCTACTACAATACCTACGGAGATGAAACGATCGGTCAGACCTTATATTTAAGAAAACCCAATGATGATGAAAGACTTAGAATTTACGATAAGCGCTTAGAACAAGCTGAAAAGCTCGGGATCAGCAAGCGGTATATAGAAAATTGGATAAGAACTGAGTTAGAACTTAGGAAAGCAAAAGCTCACTACTTCATTCAAGAATGGTTGCATTCAGAAATAGATCTTCTTAACTTTACCAAGGGATACCTCAAAGAAAAAGTGAGGTTCTATAGTGATAGTCACTTCTCAAAACCTTTGAGATCTTGGGAAAAGTTTTTAGGTCACTCAAAACCTGTCTCTATCATTATTTCAAAACCAAAGACAGAACTAGAACAAAAATTAGAATGGTTTACCTATAAAGGTTCTGGAGCTATTCTAAAAGCGTATAAATTTCTATACGACAATAACTTACTGCATGAGTATGAGAAATCTAACTATCTCGCACTCAACAATATGGAATATCCACCAGATTTAGCAAGTGGATTAATAGAAAGGGCAATTCTCTTTAAAAGAGAGGATTTGATCCCCACAATCAAAGAAAATATCAAAAGGAGAAATTAATTATGGCAAAAATGCTTTCACAAAATGACTGGAATTTTAATAACATTGGAACAAAATTTGAATTGGATGAAGTTATTCCAAAATTTGAAACGGAAGTCCGAGCAGATGCAAACGGAGAAATTATCAAAAACCGAGATGGTAGCGAAAGACGTTTTAATACCGATAAAATCATTGGTTGGAAAATACAATGTAACGATCAAGGATGGACAATTCAAAAAAGAAATCAACCCCAAGTCTCAGTAGACAATCCAGAAGCTTTAGTCGATAATGACTATATCCAAGCAATGGATCAAGTACCAGTTACATTTGACAATTTACAAGCTACTATGATTAGTTCGACAATGTATTACAAGGCAGATGCTATCCATTTAGTAGATGTAAAACAAAAATAAATATCAGACAAGGGGAGTTAATCCTCCCCTTACTTAATCTAATTAGAAAAGGAGATCACATGATTAAAACTGTAACAAAAGATGACCTTATCGAACTTGGATTTGCTCCAGGAACTGCAAGAAAGATATCCATACTGGCAAATTACTATTAGTGAATCGTGGTTTTAATATCTACGATAACAAACGGATTGGTACAATTCCAGCCAGTGTCGCTGAAGAACTACTAGGAATTGAACTCCAGAAAGAAGCATAATGAATGACTATTCGTAAAACTAAAAGTGGTAAATGGACTGTTGATGTTTCTAACGGTTTCCACCCAGTCACACAAAAAAGAATACGTATTATTCGTAAAGGATTAAAATCTAAAAAGGAAGCCCTAGAACTTGAACAACATATTAGAGTTGTAGAATTAAAAGAAAAAACAATTTGACTTTGTAGTAACAACGGATATGTTATTCGACTTACTTGAAGAAGATGATTTGAAAAATGGCAGAAAAGTAAGCTACACAAGTACACAAAGAAATAATTATGAGCGTCATATTAAGCCATATTTTAAAAATACAAATTTAAATAAATTAACGTATGACCATATATTCGAATTTCGTGAATACCTAAAAACAAAACCTAAAAAACAAAATGAAAATGAAGTTTTAAGCTATAATACAATTAATAAGGTTCTGATTCTACTTAAAAAAATTTTTGATACTGGTATAAGAAAATCACTCATTGATAAAAATCCAGTTAAGAATCTGAGAAAATTACCAATTAGGAAGCCTGATATTAAATTTTGGAGTATAGAAGAATTCACGAGATTTAGAGGACTTATTCGAGATGATGAAATAAGTTATGACCTGTTTTTCGTAATTGCTTTCTTTACTGGAATGAGAATGGGAGAAATCCTCGCATTGAACTGGAATGATATAAATCTTTTAACAAATACGATTTACGTTACCAAAACGGTATACTTTGTTAATAATACAAGCTACATTAATACAACAAAAACACGATCAGGAACTAGAAATATAACAATAAATCAGAAATTAGCAGAAATGCTAATAGATTGGAAAGTAAAACAAAAAGAAAAACTTGAGGAATTTACGAAAAATACTGAAGAACTTCAAATAATACAGAGTACACCAATATCAATTACAAAAAAATATGATTGATAAGAAGTTTAAGCAAATACTAGAAAGGGATAAAGATTTAAAGAAAATAAGAATTCATGATTTAAGACACTCTCATGCATCATTACTTATAAATCAAGGAGAAGATTATCTTGTTGTCAAAGAAAGATTAGGACACGCATCTATTACAACAACAATTGATACTTATTCTCATTTGTACCCTAGCAAACAGAAAACATTGGCTAATAAACTTGATGATTTATTTTAAAATGGAAAAAATTGGTAACTCAACAAAAACAGAGAAAAAAAGACAAGGTCCGAAAACCTTGTCTTTTTTACTATACCGGCGGCCGGGGTCGAACCGGCACGTCCTTGCGGACACTGGATTTTGAGTCCAGCGCGTCTGCCAATTCCGCCACGCCGGCAAAGTATAACTGGGGTAGCTGGATTCGAACCAACGCATGAGGGAGTCAAAGTCCCTTGCCTTACCGCTTGGCTATACCCCAATAATATAAAATAGGCGAGTGATGGGGATCGAACCCACGCATGCCAGAGCCACAATCTGGTGTGTTAACCACTTCACCACACCCGCCATAATTCTATTAACACGGGCAGTAGGAATTGAACCCACACTGAAGGTTTTGGAGACCTTAGTTCTACCTTTAAACTATGCCCGTAAAATGAAGGGGAGGGATTCGAACCCCCGAACCCGAAGGAGCGGATTTACAGTCCGCCGCGTTTAGCCTCTTCGCTACCCTTCCAAAATATAAACAAATGGCGCGAGACGGAATCGAACCGCCGACACATGGAGCTTCAATCCATTGCTCTACCAACTGAGCTACCGAGCCATATTGCGGGAGCAGGATTTGAACCTACGACCTTCGGGTTATGAGCCCGACGAGCTACCTAGCTGCTCCATCCCGCGTTAATTATAAGGAGGATGTGGGATTCGAACCCACGCACGCTTTTACACGCCTGACGGTTTTCAAGACCGTTCCCTTCAGCCGGACTTGGGTAATCCTCCAAATATTATAATTAATATATGGACCTTGTAGGACTCGAACCTACGACCGCTCGGTTATGAGCCGAGTGCTCTAACCAGTTGAGCTAAAGGTCCAAGAAATCCATATATATAGCGGCGAAGGGGATCGAACCCCCGACTCCCGGGTATGAACCGGACGCTCTAGCCAGCTGAGCTACACCGCCATAAATCGGGAAGACAGGATTCGAACCTGCGACCCCTTGGTCCCAAACCAAGTGCTCTACCAAGCTGAGCTACTTCCCGATAAAAATGCACCCTAGAGGAGTCGAACCTCTAACCGCCTGATTCGTAGTCAGGTACTCTATCCAGTTGAGCTAAGGGTGCTCATTATTATATTATGCCGAGGACCGGGATCGAACCGGTACGAAAGTTTCCTTTCGCAGGATTTTAAGTCCTGTGCGTCTGCCAGTTCCGCCACCCCGGCTCCTCAAGCGAACGACGGGATTCGAACCCGCGACCCCCACCTTGGCAAGGTGGTGTTCTACCACTGAACTACGTTCGCATTTTATGCCGGCTACATGACTTGAACACGCGACCCTCTGATTACAAATCAGATGCTCTACCAACTGAGCTAAGCCGGCTAACTTTTTTCTAATGCGGGTGAAGGGACTTGAACCCCCACGCCGTTAAGCGCAGATCCTAAATCTGTGCGTCTGCCAATTCCGCCACACCCGCATATATGACCCGTACTGGGCTCGAACCAGTGACCCATTGAT
>ENA-OQAN01000306-OQAN01000306.1-human-gut-metagenome-genome-assembly--contig:-NODE-306-length-26612-cov-6.585426_pt1 | contig 26612 bp, 20 predicted proteins | sample MGYA00242735_ERZ504527 | MGnify/ENA primary metagenome ERZ504527 (study PRJEB26092, sample SAMD00036230) | human gut metagenome | host: Homo sapiens | study: EMG produced TPA metagenomics assembly of... | reverse complement strand
AGAAAAATAAGTAATGCCTGTGTCAGCATCATATTCCACATCATAAAAATCAATCGGATAGTTCTCTCCGTGCCCACTGCTGTCATACAGTGGTGTGACGGCAGCACCTTTTCTTCCAGAAAACTTTCCAGTGGTTTTTCATTTTCCTCTATCTCACCACTTTCCAGAAGGCGGACGTATTCACCCACATTCTGCTCTAATTGTTCCCTGCTCATGTTTTCGATCAGATCATAAGTAAACTCGGAACCCATGCTGCCTGAAAGATGCAGAATTAAATCTTCCTTATGAAAAGTATCCCGGATTGGTCTTTCCATTTCCAGCTCGTGCATCTGTGTCTCGATATTCTCAATGACTTCCGCAGACGTTTTCCGGATGGTATCCATAGATGCCCGGAGTGCTTTCATATCCTTGCTCTCACACCAGCTGGCAATATAGGTAAAAGAGTATTCTGAAGTATCCAGACCAAAGTGGTTGCAGACAATATAGGCAATACTTTCTGCTTCTACTTCTTTGGTTGTCCGGTCTTTTAAAATCCCTTCCGCATCCATTACCTCCCGGTCATGCAGCAATGCGTGGCTTACTTCATGGACTCCGGTTTTCATGGTCTGGAGATTACTCATATTTTCCTGAATTGCGATATATTTTTCTGTCTGATGATAATACCCCTTTGCTTCCCCTTCTATCTCCATCATGCGGATTGGCACAGGGGAAATGTTCTGCAATGCTTCCATGAACGTGTCATAAAACTGTACGCTCCCGGTAAGTTCCGGTACTTCCAGCTCTGCAATCGGTTCTCCCTCTGTCTGGCTGACATCAAATACTGTTGTCACACGGAACCTTGGAATGACCATCTCAACAATCTCTGTTTCCGGCTGACCGTCATCCCCGATCACCGGCTCTTTGGTCACCAGGTCAATCTTTTCAATCTCCTGTTTCTCACGGATGGGTGCCGGTGCGATGATCTGGATTCCTTTTTCCCCTCTCTTTACATGGCGGTTAAACTTCTTCTGCCATGCCTGATACCCTGCCACCAGAGTAGCCTCCGGTTTCTGCATGGTGATCAGAAGGGTGTTATTAAAACTGTAATTATGGAACTTGGACATGGTATTCAGATATTCCGTATACCGTTCCGAAGTAAAAATCTCCTTTACGCCCTGTTCCAGACGTTCCGATATTTCCTTTAACTGTTTCTCTATATTATTTGCCATATAAAAATCCTCCTTTTGGATGTTTCCCGCCAGAGAACCCTCTGACGGGAAAACTTTTATAACTCCTGCTCGTGTTTCTTCTTTGCCGGCTTCTGTACAGTCGGCTGTTGTAGTGCGTTTTGCTGTGCTTTCTCCTGCTTCAGACGGTCTACGATGGAAGGCTTATGTATGTTATCTGCGATTTCCGGCAGTTCCCGTTCTCCCACAGATTCTCTCTTATTGCTTTCCGCACTCGCTTCCCTGCCAATATCTTCATCTGCCATGATGGTTTCATTTCCCTTCTCGTCCATATTTAACAGGGAATTTAACTCCGATAACCGTTCCATCTTTTCATTCAGTTCTGCCTCTTTTGGAAACGGCTTTTTCACTTCTTCCTGTGCAGTCGCAAGCTGCTGTTGTACCGTTTCAGTTTCTGCTCACTCTCTGCCAACTTTTTCTCGATAGAAGAAAAAGCATTGTGAATACGCTGGATATTTCCTGCGGGGTCTTTTCCAATCTCCAGCTTATAGGAACATTTTCCTTTGACCGTCAGTTCAAATGTATGGGTGAATGCATTAAACGTTGCTGACAGACGAAATCCATGATACTCCCCGACTTTGCCGCCGGTACTGACTGTCTTTAATCCTGCACAGGCTGCAAGTAACGCTTCCCCTGCCTCCTTTTTATCTGCATAATTGACATTCCCTACGTTCATAACAAAAGCATCATTGTCCTGTGAATCCACGCTTTTTATGACCTGCAAGTCTGCCTGCATCCCGGCAATCCGTTCCTTCAATGCACTGATCTGTACTGGGAAATTCTTTGCAATATCGGATTCCAAGCGGTAGATCTGACTGGTATGGTTCGCCTTTAAGAGCTTTAATTTACTGACCTGCACATCCAGATCCATCTTTTCCTTGATATACGGATTTCCTGTGGCAAGTGCCTTGATCTCGGCATAGGAAAGTGCCGTATCATCCACATCTTCACAGGCCTGACCGGGGATTTACTGGTCATGATCTGGCTGATGAACTTCTGCTTGTTCTCCAGAATCTGCCACATGTACGCATCAAATGTATTTTCCGTAACGTACCGGAAGATCTTTACCTTCTCATTCTGGTTTCCCTGTCGTAAGATTCGACCTTCCTGCTGTTCCAGATCGGACGGCTTCCACGGGCAGTCCAGATGGTGCAAGGCAATCAATCGGTCCTGCACATTAGTACCGGCACCAAGTTTCGGTGTGGAACCCATCAGGATTCTCACCTGCCCGGCTCTTACCTTTGCAAAAAGGTCAGCTTTTTTTGCTTCCGTGTTATATTCATGGATAAAAGCAACTTCCTCTTTCGGTACACCTCTGGCAACCAGCTTCTCCCGCACATCATCGTACACATTGAAACTGCCATCCTCTTTCGGTGTGGACAGGTCACAGAAGATCAGCTGGGTTGTCCGGTCTGTCTTTCCCTCATCCCATACCTGAAAAGCATTTTCCACACAGGTATTGACCTTGCTTTTTTCGGCATCCGGGAGAAGTTCATTCAACAGTCTCTGGTCAAGGGCACATTTTCTTCCATCATTCGTGATTTTCAGCATGTTGTCCTCGGTCGGATTTACTAAGCCTGCCCTTACGCTTTCCGCACGTTCCGAAAATGCCCCGACCATTTCCTGCTGTTCCTCGCTTGGTTTTAAGACTTCATTGATAAACTCTGCTTCCGGCACTGGAAGATTCAGCATATCAGAAGTCTGAATATCTGCAGCTTCCTTAAAAATGGAGATCAACTCCGGAAGATTAAAAAAACGGGCAAACCGTGTTTTTGCACGATAGCCCGTTCCTTCCGGTGATAATTCGATTGCGGTCACTGTCTCCCCGAACGTTGCCGCCCAGGAATCAAAGTGTCCCATACCCATACGCATGAGTGTGTCATACTGGAGATAACGCATGATAGTGTAAAGCTCTGTCATACTGTTCGATACGGGAGTACCTGTAGCAAAGGTGATCCCTCTGCCGCCGGTCAGTTCATCCATGTACCGACATTTCATAAACATATCCGAACTTTTCTGTGCATCCGTCTGTGAGATACCCGCCACGTTCCGCATTTTTGTATACAAAGTTCTTAAAACTATGGCTTTCATCCACAAACAGCCGATCTACCCCCAACTGCTCAAAGGTTACTACATCATCCTTTCTGGTCTGGTCATTGAGTTTCTTCATCCTCGCCTGCAGACTCTTTTTTGTTTTTTCCAACTGCTTGATGGTATAATTCTGCCCTGCCTGATGTGCTGCTTCTTCAATGGAAAACGTAATATCTGCAATCTGATCTTCCAACATGGCAATCTGACGTTCCCTTGAAAGAGGGATTTTCTCAAACTGTGTATGTCCGATAATCACCGCATCATAATCCCCTGTCGCAATACGGGAACAGAACCGTTTTCGGTTTGCTGGTTCAAAGTCTTTCTTCGTTGCCACCAAAATATTTGCTCCCGGATAGAGGCGTAAGAAGTCACTGCCCCACTGCTCGGTCAGATGGTTTGGTACAACATAAAGATTCTTCTGTGAGAGTCCCAGCCGTTTTGATTCCATACCGGCTGCGATCATCTGGAATGTCTTTCCAGCTCCTACGCAATGAGCCAGTAACGTATTATTTCCATACAGCACATGAGCACTGCGTTTTTCTGATGCGGCATCAGAGTAATCTCCGGATTCATGCCAACAAACTGAATATGGCTTCCATCATATTCCCGTGGACGGATGCTGTTAAATCGTTCATTATAGATCTTACAGAGATCTTCCCGTCGGTGCAGGTCTTTAAATATCCACTCCTTAAATTCCTCTTTGATCAGTTCCTGCTTCTGCTGTGCCAGCATCGTTTCCTTCCGGTTTAATTCCCGGTGTTCTCCCTCGGCATCCTGTACCGTGTCATAAATCTTGGTATCTCTAAGATTTAAGGCATCTTCCAAAAGGCGGTAGGCATTGGCTCTCTGTGTTCCATAAGTGGAAGTAACAAGAGCATTTCCGTAGCTGTCCACATTCTTTCCCATAACATTCCACTGTCCGGTCACTTCGGCATACTGGACTTTGACCTTGCTCCCTACATAATATCTTGGTGTATGGAATGTCTCTGCCATAAACCGTGTAATGTAATCCTCGGAGATCCAGGTTGCCCCAAGTCTTGCCTCAATCTCTGATGCATCCAGATCTTTTGGCTGTACCTGCTCCAAATACTGCACGTTCACCTGATATTCCGGGTGATTTTCTGCAAACTGTTTGGCAATCTGCAGTTTCTCCCTCACATTTCCAGAAAGATATTCGTCCGATGGCTCCCATTTTTCACTGATTGGGTTCTTAAAGATTACCCCTGCCAGTTCTTCGGTAAGCTCCTCTTCTGTTTTTCCGGAAAGCTGTGCCATATAGGAAAGGTCAACGCCTGCCCTCTCACCGATAGAAACCGCAAGTGCTTCACTGGCAGTATCTACAGAAGTTACCGTTTCTGCCCTGCGGATTGTCCTTTTGGTAAAAATATCCGCTTTCCGTTTCAGTTCTCCCTTATCATCCAGAAATTCCAGAGAAGTCAAAAGACAATAGCTGCTGTCCTGACTAAATGCCCTCTTATTGGCATTGCTGCTGATAAGACCATATTTTGCTGTAAAGGTATCGTATTCTTCATTGAGTTTTCCCTGCAGCTTTGTGATCTGCTCATCGCTTCCCTCTTCCATCTGACACTGGATCAGTTCATTCGTAACATCACGGATCTTCACCATCCCTTTGACACGTTCCGCTGTCATTGCCGGAAGCTCCATGCGGTTCATCACAGAATTTTCCCGGTAATAGACTTCCTCATTCACTACGGTAAAACTGAAATTCTTTACATCCGGGTCTGCCGGGATAGAGACAACATCCTCCTCCAGCTCTGTATCCGAAAGTTCCAGTTCCGTGATCGTGCCATGGATATTCTGGACGGCTTCTTTTAATTGTTCTTCTAAGGTAATTCCTTCTTTTGGTTTTACGGTCACTTCCTGCTTTCCATACTGGGTACTTTCTGTAGTAAACTCACCAAGCACCATTTCCGGATGCTCTGCAAAATAAGCATTGACTGAATAGCCTTCCGGTGTTTCCTTTAAATTTAACCATTCCGGTTCCTCAATGGATGCCCTGTCTCTTTTCTGGAAAAACAGAATATCAGAAACAACGCTGGTATTGGCATTTCTCTGGAACGCATTATTCGGTAATCGGATGGCTCCAAGCAGTTCTGCCCGGTTTGCGATATACTGTCTCACTGCCGGATTCTGCTTATCCATCGTTCCACTGGAAGTTACCACAGCCACTACACCGCCGGGACGAATCAGATCAAGGGATTTTGCAATAAAATAATCATGGATCATAAAATGATGCCGGTCATATCTGCGGTCACTGACCTGATACGCCCCAAATGGAACATTGCCTATCACACAGTCAAAAAAGCTGTCCGGATAACTGGTTTCCTCAAATCCCTGTACTGCAATCTTGTTTTTCTGGTAAAGCTGTTTTGCGATTCTTCCCGAAACCGGTCGAGTTCCACACCGTACATATTGGCTTTGCCCATACTCTCCGGGATCAGTCCCATAAAGTTACCGACACCACAGGACGGCTCCAGAATATTTCCCTGTTTCAGTCCCATATTTTCCAGTACTTCATACATACTTCGGATCACGGTCGGGGACGTATAAAAAGCATTTAAGGTCGATGCCCTTGCTGCACTGTATTCTTCCGGCGATAAAGTATTCTTTAATTCCAGATACTCATTCGCCCAGCTGCTGTTACTCTCCTCAAATGCCTGTGGGATACCACCCCAGCCAACATAACGGGATAAGATTTCCTGTTCTTCGGGTGTTGCCAGACGTTCTTCTTTCTCCAAAGTCTGTAACAAATGGATGGCTTCCATATTTGCTTTATACTTTGCTTTCGGACCGCCTGCTCCAAGGTCATTATCCTGAATCCGAAAGTTATGCGGTTCTGTTACAATCTTTTCTGCTTCCGGTTTCAAATATGGCTGGAATTCTCCTTCATATCCAAACAGTTCATTTTCTCCGGGAATATAATTGCGTCCGGTTTCCAGGCACCGGAACACATCGGCAGTTGGTGCATTGCTGACTGCATAAAACTCATCATACGAATATTTAGGGAAATCTTCTGTATGATAGGTCGACAGATGAAGTTCTGTATTGGAACGGGTCTGTGCAACCAGATCTTTTCCCTCTAGTCCTTCCGGCAATACCCCTACTGCTTCAAAGTGATACCCCTGATACTCAAAAACACCCTCATCCCAGAACTCTGCCAGTTCTTCTGCGGTTTTAGCTGTTGTCTCTTCTTCTGGTTCAGTTGGTTCCTGTCCCTCAGAATCTTTCGTTGTTTCCTGTTCCTGACTTTCCAGAATAGATTCTTCGGCAGTAACCTCTTCCTCTTCTATTTCCTCCACATCTGACATATCGACTACGGTCGGTTCTGCCACTGCCTTCGTATCCAAGAAATCAAACATGGTCATCTGGTGCCCTGACGGTTCTGTAAAGAATGGTTCTGCTTCTGGTGTCGGGAATATCGTATAGGTTCCTTCTGCATACTGATGAAGTTCCGAAAGAAGTTCTGTTTTTTGCTGATAGTTTGTCCCATACGCTTCAAAATCCAATGGAAGAGCTGCCAATGCTGCATCCATATTCTGCAACAGTTCTTCTGTCTGCTCTGGATTCTCTAAAACTGCCATCATTTCTTTTCTTGGTTTTTCCCAGAAGAAGTCCTCCGTAAATGGTCTGTCCATCTCTTCCGGAAGACGGTCATAAAAACGGAGTACCTTATTTGCCATCTGCTCCCGTTCATATTCCGGCATACGAGCATAATCTTCTGCCTGCAAGAACTGGTCATTCTTTATCAGATAAGCTACTCTATTTGCAACTTTATTCCAAGATAATAAAACTGACGTATATGGATTTCCATAAGCACCTCTTGCAAGAAACAATCCTTTTCCATCATAATTTGCGTGTGAATCATCGGCACCAGACAGTGCATGACTGCTTCCACCGATCCCATACTGTTCCTTGATAAAACCTGTCCTCGATCTTTCATCTTCATGCAGCAGATAAAAGGAATACGTCCTAAGCCTGCCCTGCGAATACGCTCCACCTCCTGCAAGATAAGCATCAATCTCATCCTGTGTAATGAACATCGGATGTTCTTTCCAGGCAAAGCCATCCCTAGCCTGATAAGGAATCACCTCATCCGCAAACTTCTGAAACTGCTTTGAGATATTTATAGGATTATAATGATGGAAACGCATAATAGAATGATTTTCTTCATAGGCTTCTGCCAGTGCATCCAGTCTTTCATTCAGTTCCGAAAGCCACTGTGGATCTTCCAGCTTTTCTTCCAGATAATCCGTGATCTCCGGATAGATACTGTGAAGATGTGGTAAATCCTCCTCATCGAAAACAATCTCCGCTACTCCTTCTGCCATATCCCCTTTCATATAGGCAAGAGCCTGGGCGTGTTCTTTTACTGCATTACTTCTTGCCGCATCCAATACAGACTGCGGTGCATATTCTCCCTGATTTAAAAGCTGATGGATACGTCTGCTGACATCTTTCCAGGATAAAAAGGCTTTATCCAGAATCTGGTCTGCCACCGTATGCCCGACTGCGATCTGCATCCCAGTTTCATCAAACCAGACGGAATACTCCCTTCCATCCATCTGAAAACCTTTGCCGCCTTTTCCATACTCACGCTTTACAAACTCCGTGTATTCTCCCGGTGACTGTTCACTCATAAAGTTATAGATGATACGCAGCTGGCTTCCTGTCCGGTTTCCTCCCGTCCGTAAAATATCATCCACAACACTTTCCGGAATAGGAATCTCCCCGGCATATAAAGCAGCTACTCTTTCACCAATCTGCCTTTTCTGTTCATTTGCTGTAGGATATTCGGGCAAAGATAAAGCAGAGGCAATTTCTTCCTCTGCTTTGCTCAGTCCATCTTCTCTTGTATCTTCAACTAGCTGTATACCAATTCCGTCAAGATGCTCTCTTCCGCTGTTGCCATCAGTGCGTTCATATGTGCTGTCCAGGCCATCGGGTCTGCTTCCTTGTCCGGTGCCGGATGGTTCTTCAGCAGTTTCTCCATCTGGCTGTCCATCCTCTCCTGTGCTGCCTTCTCGATCTCTGCCAGATGGCTGTTCAGCTTTCCTGTCAGGAACAGGCTCTGATACAGGCTGTTCTTGTGTTCCTTCAGGAATGTCCTCCGAAGCATCCCGTATTTCCCTATTGTCACTTCTTCCTCCTCTACGGTCAGGTTCGGAAACAGGTAATCCCCCTTGCGATGATATGTCAGTTCCATAGTCGGTTCCTCCTTCATTCTCGATATTTTCTTCTTTGTTGTTTTCTACGTCCTGATTTTTATTTTCACGCATTAACGCGTTGAAGTTATTATAATTCCTTTCACTGGAAATTTCAACCTCTTTTCTGGCTTCTTCCAGAGAAATTTTATGTACCGTCCTTCCAATGTCAATCAGAACACTCTCACTGATCTGGCTTGCTGCATTTCCAAGAAAGGTCAGTACAGACAGCCGGTTATAATCGGTAATATGCATAAAATCCTCTTCTTCCAGAAGCTCCATCGGTTCCAGACCACACCGTCTGCAAAGCATGTAATATACACTGTCCGTTGCAAGCTGGCGGAAATCACTGCGGATCGTAACTTCATCCAGATCTTCCAGATACGTTCCTTCCGCTGCATATTCCAAGCCGTCCAGATATTCTTCCAGACTGTCTGCGACCATTTCCCTTGCAACCGCCATCAACGCATCCGATAAAGTCCCTGTATCTTTTTCTTCCAGACCATACGCTTCTGCCAGATGGGTAAGGATCTCTTCCTGCTGATGTTCCTGCATCTGCCACAGGTAAGGGCTTCTTCCGCCTGCCACCATGTGCGTATCTGAAATATCAAACACATACCGGAGTCTGGTATTATGACCATTCTCGTCAAGCAGGGCGATTCCCCTAGCTCCCCGGTTTACCCAGCGGAACATCTTCTCATTCCACAGTTCCAGGGACGCACAGGCGGTTGCCTGTGGATGCTGTGCGTGGATCAGTAACTGGTCTGTAAAAGGATACCGGTATAGTCTCGCTGCGGTATCCATATAACCCATCCAGTCCCTTGGCGAACTGCTCACCAATGTCGCATGTTCCTGTGCCAGTTCCCGGATGTCCTGTAATTTCGACATACTGCCTACCTCCTTGCCTTATTTCTTTTTCTTCTTTGGAAATTCCAGATGGAACCTTGGCTTTCCGTCCTCCAGTGTCAGTAAAAGATCTGCGTCAAACTTTATATCTTTTTTTCTGGAATACAGCCCTTTTACATGGGTGCAGGCTTTATCAAGAAGCTCCACTGCCATCTTTTTATCCAGTGTTTTCTCCATGCTTCCTAAGAAACGGTTTTCTTTCCAAAGGGCAAAATCACACTGCCTGTTGGAGCAGTAAAAATTTTGCTTTCCTTCGTAGACATCAGAGCCGCAGACCGGACACTTACCGATCACTTCCCTTGCTTTCTGGAACCTTCTCCTTTCCGTTTCCGGTATTTCCCTGCACACAGAAAGAATCTTACCGACTAAAGAAGTGATCTCACCCATAAACTGTGTATCGGTGATCTGCCCTTTTTCCATCATTAAAAGCTGACTTTCCCATTCGGCAGTCATTGCGGCAGATTTCAGATAAGCCGGCATGACATTCACCAGTTCCCTGCCCTCTGTGCTTGGCAAGATCTGCTTTCCTTTTCTGACTGCATAGCCGGAAGAAACCAGTTTTTCAATGATACCTGCCTGGTTGCCGGAGTCCCCAGTCCTTTCTTCTCTGTCTCCGAATCAAAGTCTTTATTCCCTGCGGTTTCCATAGCGGCAAGGAGGGTATCTTCATTGAATGGTTTTGGCGGGGAAGTAAAATGCACTGTCTTTTCTGCCTTTACCGGAGAAAGCGTCATTCCTTCTTCATATCCATATGGGATGGAAGTTTCTTTTTCCGTTTCTTCTTCCGGCTTGGCTTTCACGCACTGGTTCTTAAAGGCATTCCCCGCCGCTTTAAATCCCATCTGCACCGGCACTTTTCCTCTGGCGGTAAAATCATGTCCCTGACATTTGACCATAATATCCGTCTGCTCATACTGATACTCTTCCCCTGTTGCCTGCACCAGCTGCTGGCAGACCAGCATCATCAGGTTCTTTTTGTCCGCTGTCAGATCAGAGATTCCTTTTTCTACGGCTTCTTTTGTTGGAAGAATCGCATGATGGTCGGATACTTTTGCATTGTTAATCACTCTGGTGATGTTATGTCCCAGCTGTCCATAATCCAAGAACGGAAGTAAAACTGGCATTTTCCCTACCAGTTCCTCTACGGTATCCCTCATATCCTCCGTCACGAACTGGCTGTCCGTTCTTGGATAAGTGACCAGCTTTTCTTCATATAATTCCTGCAGCATATCCAGTGTTTTCTTTGCCGTATAGCCAAAGTAACGGTTTGCTTCCCTTTGCAGACTGGTCAGATCATAAAGTTTGGGAGGAAACGCTTTCTTTTGTTCCCTCTTTATCTGTGTAATCACTGCTTCCGAATCCATACATAAGGAAGCAAGGAGATCGGCTGCTTCCTCATTTGCAATATTTTCAGAAACTACCGTAAGCCTTCCGTCTGTCAGTGCTACTTTATAAAAGGCTTCTTTCTGAAAATGCTCAATCTTATCCTGACGTTCCGCAAGCATGGCAAGCGTTGGCGTCTGCACCCTGCCCACAACCAGACGTTTAAAATAACAGGTCGTATATGCCCTAGTTCCGTTCATTCCGATCAGCCAGTCTGCCTGTGCCCTGCATACCGCAGCCATGCAGATATTCCGGTATTCCTCTGCTCCTTTCATTGTCTGAAAACCTGTCCGGATTGCCGTATCTTCCATGGAACTGATCCATAAACGCTTCACCGGTTTCCTGCATCCGGCAAGGTCATACACTCTCTGGAAGATCAGTTCCCCTTCCCTTCCTGCATCACAGCCATTTACCAGATAGTCCACATCTGCCCGGTTCATCAGGCTTTTTAACACATCAAACTGTTTCTTTTTATCTCTGGAAACTTTCAACTTCCAGACCTGCGGGAGAATCGGAAGGTCATCAAACTGCCATTTCTCATATTTCGGGTCATATTCCTCCGGCTGTGCATACTCTGCCAGATGCCCAAGGCACCAGCTGACAATACAGCTCTCCCCTTCTAAATATCCGTCCTCTTTTTTATAAGCTGACAGATTTTTGGCATAACTCTGTGCCACACTTGGTTTCTCTGCGATCACTAAAAATTTTGACATACGCTTTTTTGTCCTTTCTGAAAAAAGGGCAGCCAAACTGCTCTGGCTGCCCCTGTCCTTATTTTGGTTGCTTCTTTGGAGATGGAAGTTTATTCTTCTTCCTCATCCTCTTCTTCATTTACATACGGTCCGTCAGAGAACTCCAGCTGTTCGCTTACATAGTCATCCTCTTTGCCACGTCCATGCTTTTTATAAACGGCGATACCTGCCAATCCAAGAATCGCTGCAAGTACGATTGCTCCAAGTCCTTTTACATTCATTCCTGTCTTTTCTTCTTTCTTCACTTCGGTTTCCTCCTCTGCTACCGGGGTAGTTTCCGGTGTGGTTTCCGGGATCACTACGGTTGATTCTTCGGTTTCTTTGCTCTTTTCTGTCTCATCCAGAAATTCTGCCAGGTCATTCTCATCGACCAGGGACATCATATATACATTTTCTGTATTGCTGGAACGGTCAATGACCATGTAAAATGTATTTCCCTTCTTGGTCTGGATGGTAAGGAACTGTTTCGTATCATCATTTTCCTTATCATCCACCAGCTGGGCATTTCCCGGAGTAGAAAAAGCAGAATTATCCCCTTCCCCGGTGACCCTTCCGGTATCCTCTTTCTTCTCCGTATCTTCTGTTGATTCTGTTGCCGTTTCTTCTACTACCTGTGTCGTTGTCTCCTCTGCCGGTGGGTTTGCATTTGCATAAACCGTAGCAATGGATGTCCCGGAGATCATGGTGACTGCATGGCAATCATAAGCAGTTTCTTTACCACTTTATTCCTCATCGTCTAAAACCTCTCTTTCTGTCATCTGACCAACAGGTGGTCTGTGAACTTCTGCGTTGTTTTCCTTTTTCTGCGGAGTTTTTGCATCCTCCACCGTGATACCACCGTCCTCATCCATCTGGATCGTAACAGTTCCTTTCTGAATCCCGTCAAGCAGGACAAGCAGGCTGCGGCTGTCCAGCTTCATGGAACGGAACGACTTAACGATCTCTATATCTTCCATCTGCTGTCTCAATGTATTCTGCCGCTTCAGGTGTTCCTGTAATTCAGCAATCTTATCCTCCGTTTTCTGAATATCATTCAGAAGTTTTTTTAATTTCATGTTCATCTGCCCTGTCACCTCCTTTAATGCAGACGACCAAACGCCATAAAATGTTCCTGCCAGTAAGCACTTGCAATGCTGGTATACTGAACAGGCTTGCCACAGTGGATCATCATGTTATTGCCGACATAGATTCCCACATGGCTTGCTCCCGGTGTGTCATAGGTTCCCTGGAAGAAGATCAGATCTCCCGGTTTTGCCTCCGATGGAGATACCTGCGAACAGTGTGACCGCAGCTCATCTGCAGTACATCTTCCGACATTCCATCCATTTCCACAGTTATTGATCACCCAGCTCACAAAACCGGAACAGTCAAAACCACTTGGGGAATAACCGCCCCATACATATGGAACACCCAGATATTTTTCTGCTTCCTGTATCATTTTTGCAAACTGTGGATCAGATAAAGCATCTGCCGGTATGTCATAACCAAATCCACTGCTTCCGGTGGGTATGCTGTTTAGATCAAACAGATAATCACGGTTGCCGTAATATTTGTTATACGCATCGTAGCGTTCCTGTTCTTCCTCTGTCATACGGCTCCTTAACACGGCATCCAGGCTGTGGTTTGTCATCGTCACATCCAGACGGTTCACCTCTTTTGTAGTCGTGACCTGCACTTCCTGGTTTCCATTGCTGTCTGCTATGTAGGCTTCCCATGTCTGGTGTCCATGTGCGGATGCCGCCGCATGATTGTCATAGTAAACATCGAACTGTACCCCATATCTTGCGAACGCTCCGGTATCTTCTACTACATATTCCACACCGTTCATGACTACATGGGTCCCGATCGGCACAAATGGATTCGCCGCATCCACGGCAATCGTATGGTTTGCTGTCGGCATTGCCCCACTGGCTGTCGGCCCGCCACTCCACTGGCCACAGCAGATCGGGCAGTTACAGTACCCACTTGTCACAACCTGTCCCAAGGACTCCCCTACCCGGACCGTCTTTGTTTCTGTAACCGTCTCTCTGGTAGAGTCTGTGGTGATCCCATACTGCTGTCGGAAGATCTCCTTAATCTCCTCTGCCACTTCATCGTAAGTGAAGCCGCCGTATTTTACCGTAAGATAAGAGATCAACTGATATGGGTTATGACCGATCTCATCAATCTGGTACCGGTATTCGTCATAATCCGGATGGGTGGATTCCATCTGATTGATCTGTGTATTCAGTGCTTCTTCCAAGGCACGGTACGCATTTTCAGCGGCATAAATATCTTCATCCGTACTGGAATAGCTGGTAGAGATGATTGCTGAAGAAACTCCCTGCAAAGATGCCGTACAGCTGGTAAAACTGGCTGCGATCAGCACAAAGATCAGAGCAAAGACAGCTACCGTGGCAAAAATCCCCCGGTTCTGTGCCGCCACCATCTTGACGGCATCTTTTGCTTTTTCCGTAAACTTCTGTGCGGAAGTGATCGCTGCATCCTTTACTTTTTTACTCTGTCTGGCTGCCTGATACTGCTTCTGGTAACGCTTCTTCTGAAAGAGTTTCTGCAGGGCAGATTTCTTTTTCTTCTCTGCTTCTCTTTTCACTGCGTCCTTCGCTTCATTTCCATAGGCAGTCTCAAATATCAGCCTGCTCCTTTCTGCTTCATCCAGGACGCTTTCTTTTAATCTCCGGGATTCTTCCCTTCGCCCTTTCAGCCGTTCCCGCATGTAGATGGATTTCCTTGCAAGGCTTTCCCCGGCAAGCTCTGCCCGGTGTGCCCCTTCCACTGCCGCATTTTCATCCTCTTCTTCGTGCGTTTTCCAGTGTGCTGCTGTGACTGCCGCATCTTTGACTGCCGATGCCGGATTCCGGATACCGATCCCGGCACCATGTACCATGCCGTCACCCTCATCACCAAAAGACAGACGGGAAACTTTTTTCCGCTGTTCCTTCAGCACCCGTTCCCTTTTGGACTTGCCCTTGATCTCCTCGTGGAACTTATCCAGGGAATCTTCCATCACTTCGGAAGTTTCCCGGTAACGGGCAGATTCTCTTTTGGCTGCTTTTTCTTCTCTGGAAGTCTCCCTTTCCTTCCTTCTTTCCTTTGCAGCATAATCCCTGACCATCTTTTTCTTCCGAAGATCCCGGCTGTCTGCAACTGTCTCCAGATATGCCCGTTCCCCTCTTGGCTGTCCACGGATACTCTCTGTGCGAAAGGCAGATTTGGGGTTCTCGCTGCTACCGTCTGTAAGCCCCTCTTCTACATCCGCATCAGTTGCTATATCTTGTTCATCATCCAATATATCTGCATGTTCCCTACTATATCTGGGTTTTCTGGAACTCTGCTCCGGCTGTTCCATCTCCCGTTCTTCTTTCAGCCGTTCATGTCTGCGTTTACTAAAATCCAGTTCCTCTTTCTTCTCACTGCGGGAAATCTCGGTATCCGTATCCCGCCCGGTGATCCTTTTTTCTTCCTTGTTCCGGAGGTTTTCTTCCCGCAGTCCATCCCGGCTCATCTTCTGGACGGTTTTATCTCTCGCCTTATACTCATGCTCCTGCAACTTTGACCATCCCCTTTACTGCTTTGTCCCGGTTATTCTGTCTTATCCTGATAGTCCTCCCATTTCTCCAACACTTCATCTGCCATCCCTGCAATGGAATCCGTCAGCTTGTCTGTCATTCGCTCACTTAAAGTTCCCCTTACAGCCAGACAAGATGTAATTCCCATGAAATCAATCAGTTCCGCCAGATAGATAAGGTCATCCATCATTTCATCAGCCGTCACTTTTTCCTTTGTGTCCTTTTCCATTTTCAAAATCTCCTTTTCATTGTCTGCACAGATTCTTTCTGCAAATATGCAGCAAGGTTCGCCGCTGCATCTCTCCATGTTTCTGTAATCTTCCATCTTGTAATCCTCCATGATTTCCGGGCAGAAAAATTGCCGGAAGTATTCCTCCGGCTCATCCTCTACTCTGTTTTATTTTGTTTCGTTTATTTCTTTAATCGTCCCGTTCTCCGATACCAAGTTTCTTACGCTTTTCCACCTCATCCGGCTTAGAAGTCATCAGGCATACAGCATCAGGGAATTATCAAACTTATCCTTGAACGGGATAATGGTGCTGCCATAAAAGACCAGTCCCTCACCTTCCCCGCTGTTCGTTACATAAGAAAGCTGGTGAGGGGAAATGTTGAGCTGTTTTGCAAGGATCTGTCTGTCACCAGATGCCTGGTTGAGCATCAGGATAAAGTCCGAGTTTTCAAAGATGTTCTCAATCTCCCGGCTGGCTAACAGGTCTTTTACGTTCTGTGTGATACCCGTAGATACCACCCCATTTACGGAAACGCTTCCAGATCTCCACACTGTATGCTGCCGTCTGCTCCTCTTTTAAGAGCAGATGGAACTCATCAATGTAATATCTGGTACTCTTATTCGCAGAACGGTTGACCGTTACCCTGTTCCACACCTGGTCCTGCACGATCAGCATACCCAGTTTTTTCAGCTGTTTTCCCAGATCCTTAATGTCAAAACATACGATACGGTTACTCAGTTCCACGTTGGTTCTATGGTTAAACACTTTTAAGGAACCATTGACGTAAATCTCCAGTGCCGTTGCCAGACGCTGTGCTTCCTGCTCTTTCTGATTACGGAGAAGATTATATAAATCCTCTAAAATCGGCATTTTTTCCGGTACCGGGTCAGAAAGGAAATCCTGATAGACCAGCCTTACGCATCGGTCAATGACGGTCTTTTCAACCGGCTCCAGTCCGTTCTTTCCGCCTACTACCAGCTCACAAAGAGACAGGATGAAGTCCGATTTTAAGGAAAGCGGGTCATCATCGTCAGCGTAATCCAGGTTAATATCCATCGGATTGATATAATCGTGGCTGGTCGGGGAAATACGGATCACCTGTCCATGAAATGCCCGGACTAACGGATAATACTCCCCCTCCGGGTCACAGACGATAATGTCATCTTTCGTCACGATAAATGCATTTGCAATCTCTCGTTTTGCCGCAAACGACTTACCGGAACCCGGTGTACCAAGAATCAGTCCGTTCGGGTTCTTCAGTTTCTTCCTGTCTGCCATGATAAGGTTATTGGACAGGGCATTTAATCCATAATAAATAGATTCCCCAGCCATAAATAATTCCTGTGTGGTAAACGGGACAAAAATTGCCGTGGATGTCGTTGTCAGTGCCCGTTTGATCGGTATAAAATTCACCGCAAGCGGCAGGCAGCTCATCAGTCCCGGCTCCTGCTGGTAATCCAGCCGTTTCAATGCACAGTTATATTTCTGTGCGATACCGGCAGTCTGGAACACCACATTTTCCAGTTCCTGTTTGGTCGGTGCAGTATTTAAGAACAATGCTGTTACAAGGAACATTCGCTCATTTCTGGACTGTAGATCTTCCAGAAGCCTTTTTGCTTCCCCACCGTATGTATTTAAGTCCGAAGGGATAATGTCCATGTCATAGCCTGCCCGGACTGCTTTTTTCTGTTCCTCGATCTTCATACGGTTAATATCCGTCACCTTGCTTTTTACCAGCTTGATTGCCTTCATCTGGTCGATGGACTGGATATGGAAATTCACCATCAGGTTGCTGTCCATCTCCAAAAACTCTGCCAGCATCTTGTCGGTAAGTTCCGGTGCAAGGATCTGTAAATAGGAAACAGCTCCCATCGTGCCGCCCATCTCAAAATCTTTCCCATTCTTAAATACAAAACTGGTCGGTGCGACATAATCCTTGGTACTAAGCCCTGTCCGAAGTACATCGTCATAAGAGAAATGGAACGGAACTTTGCTGTCCTGGTTAAAGGTTTCATACATGATCTGTAACCGTTCCTCTCCGTTCAGCGGATAGGCAGATACCCCAAGGATCTTAAAGTTATTCAGAATATCCGACTCGATACGTTCCAGTTTTGGCCGTGCTTCCCGGATATTCTCCGCTTCAATCCCAAATGTGATATATTTGGTACGCATCAGCCCGTTATTTCCTTTTGCCAGCTGGTTATTGAGCATCTGGGCAAACTCCATACGTAGGTCATCAAATTCATCCTCCTGCGGATTGATATGGATGATCTTCTCATACTCTGCCATGTTGCTGTGCTGGTTGATAAAAGACAGCTGAAAATGAATTGTGCTGTCAAAGTAATTCAGGAAATCACACCAGTTTTCAAAGATGGCGTTCTTATCTTCATTCTGTGCCAGCTGATAGTTGATGTCATAAAAACGGATCGTCTTGGAATAAAACTTGTCCTGCACCCGGCAGATACCGTCCCTTCCCATCTCATGGTATGGAATCGACTGCTGTGCAGTGATCCTCTTATCTCTGGCACTATCCGGTGTTTTCTTTCCTGTCCCACTGCCTTTCGTTCCGGAAACCACTTTTCCTGCCGGACGCTGCCCCGACGGTGCTGCGACAGATCTGCTCTTTTTCTTTTTTGCGTTTTTCTTTGCGTCACGCACTGCCTGCTTTTCTGCTCTGGCTGCCAGCTTTGCTTCCCTTTTTGCATTTTTCTTATCCGCTTTTTCATGTTCCTTATGCAGTTTTTCTTCATATTTCTGTGCCCTTTTGAGGGCTTTCTTTTCCCTGCGTGTCAGTTTCCGGTTCGGTCTGCGGACACCTCTTTGCCGTTCCAGTGCTTCATACCCTGTCACCATAGGCTCATCATGCAGTCTGCCGCTTACTGGTTTTCTTTTCATTGCGGGGTCTGGAAGTTCTTCTTCTCCATCCTCCTCATCCAGCCAGTAATCATCCGGATATAATTCGTCTAAGCTCTGTGGCGGCTGTCTATCGTTTTTTCTTTTTAACACCCTTCGTTCCCCCTTTCTTCTTTTTGACCACGGTATACTTTTTCTCGTACATATTTTCCATCTGGTACTTGCGTACCGGAGGACGGATAAATTTTACGGTGATCATATTTTTTAAGACCTTTTCTAACGGGAGTCCATCCTTCTCATACATGGCAAACAAAAATGCCGGAAGCATCAGAAGGCACATCCCGGTCGCTGCGTTACTGGAACCAATAATTCCCCTGCTTAAGAAATAAAACGGAAGCCCTACCGCCGCCGCAATCCCGAAGCAGATCAGCTGCCGTTTCGTCAGATTGAAAATGATCTTATTCTTGACCTTGGTTAAGTCTTTAGGCACAGATACAAATGCCATTGCCAGTTCCTCCTTTCTTAATGGGCGTTAAAGATACTGCGGGCGAAGTTTCCTGTTTTCATCAGACTAAAACACAGGATCACCGTGTATGCCATCACGCCGAACAATGCAGAATGTATGTTATCTGACATCTGGATGTTTGCGACCAGGACCGCATAGATTCCCACGCAGACCATCATAAAAAATCCCTGGAATGCCAGTGCAAACAATCCACGAAGATAGTTGTTCCCGATCTGCCCCCATTCCCGGTTGGACATGGTTGCGAACGGGATCGCTCCAACGGACGAATAGAGATAAATCTCAATCATACGTCCATACAAAATCACTGTAATAAAGACTGAGATAATCTTCATACACAGGCTTACAAGCATCGTTTCCAGTGCCAGTATGACAAGTTCACCGATCTCCATAGATTCCATCGCCGTCTCCATCGTGGAGATCATCGTATCTATATTGATCGCTGTATCAGAACTGATAACCCCAGCTGCCCGGCTGACTACGGACTGCCCGACATCAAATACCGCCATCGTGATCGTAAAGGTATGGCTGACGATCCAGACTGCCACCCACATCTTGAAAAAGTATTTAAAGAACATCCAGGTGTCGATGTCGTGCATGTTGTTCTTTTCCGTCAACATGGAGATCAGCTCATAACAAAGTACAAATGTGATAATCATACCGGCAATCGGTACAATGACCGACTCGGAAAGATTCTGTATCATGCTGTAAATGCTGCCATTCCAGCCCTGCGGTGTCTGCCCAACCTGAGCAGCAATCTGACCGGTCTTTTCATTGACATCGGTATACATTGTTGTCAGGTTGGAACTTACCATGCCTGTCAGAAGATTCCTCATCCATTCTTCAATCGCTTCAAATATCCGATCCATGAGTCATCTCCCTCCTGCTTCTCTCAGCTGAACAATCCGGACAGTAACGGTACCAGCTGGGTGCCGATCAGAACGACACCGCCTCCTGCCATCAGCTGCTTGATTCCCTGGGACTTTGCACCTGGGTTGTCGTTTCCATATCCTTCTAACAGGTTAATAACACCCCATACTGCAAGTCCGGCTCCAATCGCCACCACAAGTGTCTGCAAAATATTGATTGCCTGATTAAAAAACGCCATATTCGTTGTCTCCTTTCAAATCTCTGTATTTCTCTGGTTTCTATCTTTAAGAAATCTTTTCCGGCTCTGCCCTTACGGGTGGCCTTTCATGATCTCTCAAATCCATCACCTCCCAAAAGGGCAAAGAAAAAGAGCTATGTGCCCGAATCTTTCACATGCTCTGCTTCCTTGTTTTCTGTATTTAATTCTCCTGCCAGACTCTCTTCCGAAAACTCATACAGGTCAAATTCCTGTGTCCTCGTCAGTTTCACTTCCATCCGATGCCGCATATACGCTTCCACATCAAACTCATTTTTCTTATCGTAGTCTGACAGCTCCTTATACCGTTTGTGTTTGGTAATATCGAACTTGTCACTGAAAAATGGTCTTACACCTCGAAGCTGCAAGATACATTTGCTGCCATCCATGACCGCAAGTTCGTCCCGGCTCATCAATTCCTTTCCTGTTTTTTGATAGTTCATCCCGTAAGAACGGCTCTGTCCACGGGTGTCCGAAGTGTTATATAAATCAATCGTTTCTTTTCCCAGCGTCTCGGAAATCTCCTTTAAGGTCGAACTTTCCTTACCGCCAAGGAATAACATCGTGTCGCAGTTGCCTAAGATTGTTTCAGCTGCATCTTTGTAGATTGTCTTTAACTGGGACTGCGACTGGAGGATAATGGATGCAGAGATTTCCCTGCTACGAATGGTGGCAATCAGCTTGTCAAACTTTGGAATCTGACCGATATTTGCGAACTCGTCACAGAGGATTCTGACATGATATGGCAATCTTCCATGATGTACATCGTCCGCTCTGTCACATAACAGGTTGAATAACTGGCTGTACATCATCGCCACAACAAAGTTAAAGGTATCATCCGTATCAGAATGATAATAAACAGTGCTGTCCTCTGGTCACCTACCATATCCAGTTCCATCTCATCATAGCTCATGATCTCACGAAGCTCTGCAATGTCAAACGGTGCAAGCCTTGCACCACAGGAAATCAAAATACTCTTTGCTGTTTTTCCTGCCGCCAGTTTATATTTCTTATACTGACGCACTGCAAAATGCTCCGGTTCTTCCTTTTCCAGTTCCTCAAACAGCATATCTACTGCATTTTTAAATGTCTCATCATCTTCCCTTGTTTCCGAAGCGTTGATAAACTCAAGCAGGGTCGCAAAGTTCTGTTCTTCTTCCGGTGCTTCATACCAGATATAGCCGATCAGGGCACAGTACAGAAGCCTCTCTGCTTTCGTCCAGAAATCCTCACTGGACTTCTCGCCTTCCCCTTTCGTGTTCACCATAATCGTATTTACCAGTTTCAAAATATCCTTTTCTGAATGGATATAGTGGAAGGGGTTATAGTGCATACTCTTGGAAAAATTGATCGTATTCAATACTTTCACTTTATATCCATGCCGTACCAGCATCTTTCCGCACTCAATGATGATCGTCCCTTTCGGTCCGTGACCACATAACTGATGTATTTTCCCATCTGCATCAAGTTGGGTTTTACATAAAAACGTGTCTTTCCTGAGCCAGATCCGCCAATCACGATCACGTTCTTGTTCCTCGCAAATTTCGGATTCTTTGGTCTGCCATTCATGGTCAGCCGTTCCGTCATGGTCAGCAGGATATTGTTCTCAAATACCGGGTTGATAAAGGGTGCAATGTCTTTTGCCGTCCCCCATCTTGCCGAACCATACTCCACTCCCTGCCGGAACTTTTTGGCATTTTTCCCTTTCATATAGACCAAGAGCTTCACCGCCACGGCTCCTGTAATCCCAACCAGCAATTCATTTTTATGCATACTTGGAAGAATCCTGCTGAATGCCATCTGGAAATTTAAGACCAGTACCATCAGTCTTTCTATCATGGAATCACCCACACAGTATTGATATAACCATGCCAGCTTATTTCCCACATAAAAGATCACGATATACGGAAGATTCATCAGAACAATCCGAAGCAGCTTATGTACATCCACCGGCGGTAACCTCTCCAGGTATCCTTTTCCTACACCAAGCAATTTCTGTAATCTGCTCATAATGACGGCTCCTTCTCCTTTCCTTTTGTTTTCTCCAGTTCTCTGTGCTTTGCAAGCGATTTGGTGATTGCCTGCTGTAACTTCTTCCTCACAGATGGTTTTTTGTCCTTATTCAACGTCTGTCCTGTATATTCCTTAAAAGCGGCAGTCATCACATCGGCATCTCTTGCCTTAAAGAACACATAATATCTTGGCGGGTCAGCAGTCACATCTTTTTTCAGACTGAAATCAATGCTGTACTTTTTTGCTACCCGTTCAAAAGACTTGATGTTTCCATCTGTGATCTCAATGTTGGACAGCTGTACATTCTGCTTCATCAGCTTATCAAGACTCTGTTTTCCCTTATAGGTCTTATCCTCCTTTTCCTTCTGGGGCTGTTTCTGTCCCTGCTGTTTTTTCTCCTGCTCCATCTTTGCAAGAGCCTTTACCATGGCAGCTTTCAGCAGGTTGGCAGTGACCTTGCCGCAGCGGATACAAAGTGAGACTGTTTTCTCATTCACTTCATCCTGCAATCACACCACGCCCTTTCTTCTTTCACTGCTGTCTTATCCTCATTTATCACATTGCTGCTCCTTTCCTCTCTTTTCTGCCAGTTTCATATATTCTTTTTCTGATTCTGCCCCCACTTTGATACAGCACCAAAGGACAAATCCATATACCAGAAATACTGCAGCTGCAGCAACGATCAATACTGTTTTTGTCATCTTCTTTTCTCCCTAATTCTTTTGAAATTTTATAAAAGGGCATCTATGAATCCTGTGTCCATAAATGCCCTCATCCATTACTAAGAAATCTTATGATCTCTTATTTCTTCTTTTTGCGAAGAATCACTGTTCCACCAAGACCAGCCATTCCAGCCCCTGCAAGCAGAATCCAGAACAGAATCGGTGTATTATCTCCTGTCTTTGGTGAAGTCGATTTCTTTGTTTCTTCTGTGGTTTTTGTCTCCGGTGTTGGTGTGGTTTCTGGTGTTTCCGTCGGTGTCTCTGTTGGAGTTTCCTCTGGTTTCGCCTCATCCTTCATCACAACCTTCTGAATTTCTCCAGTATCTTTGACCGTAAACTTCACATCTTCTGCAACCAGATAACCATCCGGTGCAGTTTCTTCACGGAGGATATATTCCCCGATTGGAAGCATCTCAATATAGTGTGGTTTTTTCTCAGATGTCCAGCTTTCTACGGTCTTTCCATCTTTATCAAGGATCGTCAGTTTCGCTCCTGGCAGCTCCTTACCGGAAATATCGGTCTTGGAAATCTGCACTTTTGTCACATCATCCTTCATTTCCACCTTCTGTACTTCACCGGTATCTTCCACCGTAAAAGTGATGCTCTCTGCTGTCACATAACCGTCCGCAGGAAGTGTTTCTGTCATGGTGTACTTCTTGCCAGCGGTCAGTTCTTTGATGATATGTGGTTCTTTACCAGAAGTCCATTCATCCACAGTGTTTCCACTCTCATCTGTGACTTTCAGTTTTGCTCCCTCAATCTCCTTTCCGTCTGTCAGGGATGTTTTGGTAAACTCTACGGTTGTCGGCTCATCTTCAAAAGTAAACACATAAGACAGTGTTTCCTTATCTGCCCCACCATATTCAAAAGTAAATTCCTGTACCTGGTCTGTTGTCGCAAATCCCGGTGCCGGAGAAGTTTCTTTCACATAGTAGGTATAGCCAAGTGGCAGATCTGCCGTAAAGGTCAGTTTTCCTTCCTTATCCGTAGCCTGCTCCTCAATAACCGTATCCGCTTTCAAGATCACATCGCCCTTTGCATTGACAATATTTTCTTTATTGCACAGGGCAAATACAGCCCCTTCCAGTACACGGTCGGAATCTTTTTCTTTCTTTAACACGTTTACTTCTGCTCTCTGGCGTTTGTTCTGCCAGTCAGCAGAATAAGTAACAACTGCGGTATTCTGGTCACGGTAAGTCAGATCCACTTCACGAGCTTCTCCATCCAGGACATATCCATTTGCTGTCTCTTTCTCTTTGACACAGTATTTGCCAAGAGGAAGGTCTGTCAGTTTCGCCACTCCTGTTTCATCCGTCGTGATCGTTGCTACCAGTGCATCCTTTTTGTAGTAATCTTCACTCTCACCATCCGCCGCTTTTATATCTTCTAAGGCATAAACCTCAAAAGTAACGTCTTTCAGGGAACCGGAAAGATATTCAAACAGATGCTTCATCCATCCGCCAATGGAATCCAGTGCAGATATTTTCTCCAGGAACTCACCTTTTTTATTGATGATAAGTGTTCCGGTTGGCACTGCATCTTTCATCTCTACCTTCTGGATTTCAGCAGTATCGTCCACAGTAAAGGAAACTTCTTCCGCCATCAGATAGCCATAAGGAGCCATTTCTTCACGAAGAGTATATGTCTCCCCGGCTGTGAGTCTTTCAATCAAGTGTTCCTCACCCTTTACAGTCTTCCATGTATCTACCACATTTCCATCCTTATCAAGCACCGTAAGCGTTGCCCCGGAAAGTTCCACGCCTGTCGTAATATCGGACTTCGTAAAGGTTACTTTTGTCGGCTGGTTCTTAAATACAGATTCCAGCTCTACCATTTTCACATCCTGTCCCTGATATTTGGCAGTCACTTCCAAAGTCTCAAAAGAAGAGACATACCCTGCCGGAGCTGCAAGTTCTTTGATATAGTAAGTACTAAATGGAAGGTCAACGTCAAATACTGCCTTTCCATCTTCCCCACTGACTGCTTTTCCAAGTAAGGTATCTGCCTTCACAATCACTTCTTCATGTGCCAGAATATCTTCTTTTGCATAGATACCAAACTCTGCACCCGCCACAACCGTTTTTGTCTCTGCATCCTGTTTGACTACGGACACTTCCACTTTCTGGCGGTCATTCTCAAAGGTTGCTGTCTGCTCAATAACTGGTGTTTTCTGGTCTTTGTATTCAAATGTTACTGTCTGTGCTTCTTCATTTAACACAAAGCCCTCTGGTGCTGTCTTTTCAACAATCTTATAGGTTCCAAGTGGAAGGTCAGCGATCTGTGCCTTTCCATCCTTATCCGTGGTAACAGTTCCTACCAGTTCCCCAGAAGCATACTCCAGGATACGGTTTCCATTATCATCTTTCTGGAAATCTGCTGTATAAATATCTTCGGCAGCATATACCTCAAAGACTGCTCCCTCCAGAGTTTCTTTCTGATAAGTAAAGTCATCTTTATAACCATTTAAGACCTCACCCTGTTTTACGATGTTCAGTTCTCCCTTAACCGGATGATTCTCGTATGCAATCTCGATGATCACATCGCCGGAAGTTCCGTCCATCTGATATGCTGTATTGGAATCTACATTCACCTCATAGTAATTCTCATTGAGCGTATATCCATAAGGTGCGTTCACTTCCTCAATACGGTAATGTCCAATTTTCAGATTCTGTGGAAGGATTAAGTATCCCTGCTCATCTGTAAAATAAGATTTGTGTTTTACCGTCGTCGGATAGGTTGTTACCTGTTCCACATACTTTTCTGTATCCAGGTTAAAAATCTTAAACTCTGTATTCTTCTGAAGCACTGCTTTCTTTGTCTCATCGTCCTGTTTGATGATCTTCAGCTTTGCTTCAAACTCTTTGTCAAGCAGCACTCTCCATACCTGCGGTGTAGTCGGATGATTTTCCGTATCTGCACGATGAAATCATTGACCGGAGTGTAATTATGTGGCGTGGTTGTTTCACGGACGATGTAAGTTCCATAAGGAAGTGCAATACTGCGGGCATACCCTTTCTCATCTGTAAAGATCTCTGTTGCACCATTTTCCCCGATCACTACCGGCTTGGCAGAACCAAAGTCATAGCTGCCATCTTCTTTTACTGTCAGGGAAGATACCAGATAAGCGGTAAATCCTGCACCTTTCAGTAAATCGGCATCTGTCTTTCCGTTGTTCGCTGCCTTGATGATTTCAAATGGCTGCTTCATTACCTGTTCCAGAGACAGACAGTCACGTTTTACTTCCGCTACAAAATCACCCTCATAGTTGCAGACCAGATCATGTTCTTCTTCATCTGCCAGGTAACCCGTTGGAGGAGTAATCTCTTTTACATAGTAATTGCCAAGATATAATCCATCTACAGAAGCCTGTCCATTCTTATCTGTTGTAAGAGTGGCAACCTGCTCACCCGCTTCGTAGATCACACCAGTTGCTCCATCCGGATGGACAATATCCTCACGGGCATATAGTCCATAGACTGCCTTTTCTAAAGTAGCATCTCCCTGTGGAACAGCCTTCTTTGTTTCTTTGTCCTGCTTCTGTAAGGAAATCTTTGCTGTCACACGCTCGTTTTTGAAGGTATGCTTAAATGTCAGTTTCGCTTCCTTATCGTTTGTATAAGAAAAAGTAAACGTATATACATCATCTGCATTTCTCAGATAGCCTTCCGGAGCCTGTACTTCCTTTACATCATAGGAAAATCCCAGCGGCAGATCTGCGGTAAATTTCGCTGTTCCATCATTTCCAGTTGTCACTTTCTCAATCAGAGTGCCTTTCTTTACAACAACCGTTCCATCTGCATTTTTAATGTCACTGGCTGCATAAAGTCCAAAAATTCCTCCATCCAGAGGATTTTCTGTATCCTTATCCTGCTTTGTCACAACTACTTCTGCTTTCTGTCTGTCATTCGTAAAAGTGTCTCAGAAAAACAACATCTACATTCTGTCCTGCATAAGAAAGAGTTGACTGACTTTTCTTACCCCGGCATTATCAAAATC
>ENA-OQAN01000305-OQAN01000305.1-human-gut-metagenome-genome-assembly--contig:-NODE-305-length-26660-cov-2.759469_pt1 | contig 26660 bp, 28 predicted proteins | sample MGYA00242735_ERZ504527 | MGnify/ENA primary metagenome ERZ504527 (study PRJEB26092, sample SAMD00036230) | human gut metagenome | host: Homo sapiens | study: EMG produced TPA metagenomics assembly of... | reverse complement strand
CAAGTTATTGGATAGGACATTATTCATATTTGCCATTTTATTAAGAAAAATAAAAAACAATGGATTTTTAAATGGAAAAAGATTATTGATTATTAATAAATTATAAACCTGTATCGACTATCTCCGAATCGGGAGAGTAAGACTGTTATTGATACACAGTTTGAAATGGGTTTTGCAAGAATTATTCTTGTTAAGATATAGTCAGTCCCTATAGAAATATAGGACGAGACGGGAGTCTCAGCAACTCATCTTGATTGGACAATGATTCCATATGTAAGAAAAAGTTTTTATAAACATTACAAAAACGGATTAAAATACATAAACGAATCTTTAAATCCTTTATATAAAGAATTTACAGAAAGAATGAATGATACTACACCAATTAACGAATACACAGATGCTGCACCAAAGGCTTATCAATATGCTATGGATATGACAGAAAAAGAAGTATATCAAGCAGTAGAAGGTCTTTATCATAATCTTAATACTCTTCAGAGCCGTTCAGGTAATCAACTCCCATTTACTTCAATCAATTATGGAACATGTACAGAACCAGAAGGTCGTATGGTAACTAAAGCATTACTTGATGTTTCTATTAAAGGTATCGGTAAGTTACATAAGACATCAATTTTTCCCATGTGGTATTTTCCAATGTATGAAAGGTGTAAATAGAAAACCAGGAGATCCAAACTATGATTTGTTCAGATTAGCATTGCGCTCAACTGCCCAGAGATTATATCCAAACTATGCTAATGTGGATTGGTCTGGTAATGATGGATATGATAAAAACGATCCGAAGACATATTTTAGCACAATGGGCTGCCGCACAGCTAACACATGGGATATTAATGGGTTCGGTCAGTTGAAAGATGGAAGAGGTAATATCTGTCCTGTGACAATTATTATGCCTACTTTAGCAATGGAAGCTGAAAGTAATGCTGCACAAGAACAAGAAATGTATGGAACTTCTAATATTGTAGAAGAATTTATGAATATTCTTGATAAAAAAATCCACGAAGCAAAAGATATGTTACTTGAAAGATTCGAGTGGATTTGTTCTCAGTCGCCAGATTCAGCAAAATTCATGTATGAAAATGGTGTTATGGAAGGTTATATTCCAGAAGAAGGTATTATATCTGCATTAAAACATGGAACTTTAGGTGTTGGGCAGATTGGATTAGCAGAAACACTTCAGATTCTTATTGGATGTGACCACACAACAAACAGAGGTATGGAACTCGCTAAAAGAATTGAAAAGTTATTTTACGATAGATGTGCTGAGTTCAAAAATGAATATAAGCTTAATTTTGGAACATATTTTAGTCCTGCTGAGAATTTATGTTACACCTCAATGCAAAAGTTCAAGGATAAATATGGTGTAATTCCTAATGTTTCCGACAAAGATTTCTTTACTAATAGTGTCCATGTTCCTGTGTGGGTTGAAATTACACCAACGCAAAAAATTGATATTGAATCTCAACTTACAGGATATAGTCGTGCAGGATGTATTACTTATACAGAACTTAATGGTAGCGTAAAAAATAATATTGATGCACTTGAAACAATCGTAAATTATGCAATGGATAAAGACGTACCTTATTTTGCAATAAATGTTCCAAATGACATGTGTACCAATTGTGGATATACAGATGATATTGCCGATGAATGTCCTATGTGTGGATGTAAAGAGATTAGACGACTCCGTAGAGTGACTGGTTATCTTACAGGTGATTACAAGAGTGCATTCAATAAGGGGAAACAACAAGAGGTAGAGATGAGAGTTTCGCACAAAACTTTTAAATAGAGGTGTATATGAACTATTTACAAATAACACATGAGGATGTTTGTAATGGTGACGGTTTGAGAGTCGTTTTATGGCTCTCAGGCTGTTCTCACCATTGTTATAATTGTCAAAATCCTCAAACTTGGAATCCTGACAGTGGCATTCCATTTGATAAATCAGCAAAACAAGAGATATTTGACGAATTGTCTAAAGACTATATATCGGGGTTGACTCTGACTGGTGGAGATCCACTATACGAAAATAACCTTGATGAAGTCCTCAAATTAGTCAAAGAAATCCGTATTTCTTTTCCTGAAAAAACTATCTGGTTATACACGGGATTTGAATGGAATCAGATTATGAATATGCAAGTTATGCAACCAATTTTTTCTTGTAAAGATTTAGAAAGTAAAATACAAAATATTTTAAAAAGACAAGAGATAATAAAAATGTGTGATGTGCTCGTTGACGGAGAATATATAGATGAGCAAAAAGATCTTACATTAAAATTTAGAGGTTCAAAAAATCAAAGAGTTATTGATGTAAAGAAATCTCTTGCTCAGAATAAAGTAGTTTTATATTGTGATTAAGAACTAAGGAGAATTTATAACATGGAGAAAATTAAAATTAAATACTTTGATAAGGACATTGATAAAATTAAAAAAATCAATAAAGGCGACTGGGTTGATCTCAGAAGTGCCGAAACAATTCATCTGAAGAAAGGTGAGTTTCATTTGGTTAATTTAGGTGTTGGAATGGAATTGCCAGACGGTTATGAAGCACATATCGTACCGAGAAGTAGTACATATAAAAATTTTAAAGTGATTCAGACAAATCATATGGGTGTTGTTGACCATAGTTATTGTGGGGATAATGATGTTTGGATGATGCCTGTAATTGCTATGGAAGATACTACAATCAATAAGAATGATAGAATCTGTCAGTTCAGGATTGAAAAAATTCAGCCAGAGATTCAGTTTGTGGAAACAGAGCATTTAGACAATATTGATCGTGGCGGTATTGGAAGCACAGGAGTAAACTAATATGAAAGAAAAAATAGAAGTTCCTATTTGGCAGAAACTCCTTCTAACGATAGAGGAAACATCTGCATATTCAAATATTGGCAGAGATAAAATTACAGAAATGACAAATTTTGATACATGTGATTTTGTAATATACAAAGGAACACACAAACTAATAAACAGAAAGAAATTTGAAGATTATATAAACAATATAAAAGTATTGTAATCATTGAATTTATACCCTTTATATGATATAAAAGAAGTGTCATATAAAGGGTTTTCTGTCATAAAAACAGAAAGCGAGATGAAGATTATATGTCGAACAGAAAAGATAACAAAGGTAGAGTGCTTAAGAAAGGAGAAAGCCAAAGAAAAGATGGCACATATATGTATAGATGGACTGATATAGGAAAGAAAAGACAGTGTATCTATGCTAAATCATTAAATGATTTAAGAAAACAGGAACAACAATTACTTTCAGAAATATCAAATGGTGTATTAAGAACAGACATAACATTAAATCAACAAATTGAAATATATTTGCAAACAAAAGCAAATATATCAAAATCAACTTATTCAAATTATACTTATTATTATAACCACAGTATCAAAAACAGCTTTCTTGGTAGAATGAAGCTAAAAGAAATTAAAAAAGCTCATATTATTAAATTTTACAAAGAATGTCATGACGACAATATGGCTAATAGTACTATAGCTATTTTACAAAAAATCATAAGACCTTCGCTACAATTGGCAGTTGACTCAGACTGTATAATGAAAAATCCAGCGAATGGATGTCTTAAAGACTATACTGTTGAAAAGGAAGTAAAATATGCAATGAGCTATGAAGAAGAGAATGAGTTTTTGGCAAGATTTGATATTTGTACAGAAGCAAAGTTTTATAAACCTCTCGCATGTTTAATGCTTTATAGTGGTATAAGAATAAGTGAAGCTCTTGGTTTAACGTGGGATGATATTAATATGGAAGAAAAAACCATCAATATTAATCATCAAATGTTGTGTAGAAATCTTAATGGAAAACTTGTGCAATATTGCGAGGACAATACAAAAACATCAAACGGATCAAGAATTATCCCTATGAATGATTTTGCTTATAAAGCCATTATCGAACAAAAAAAGAATTGGCTATCATGTAAAAAAATCCCTGACTTTAGTTTGGATGGATACAGCAACTTTGTTTTTCTTTCTTATAGAACCGGGAAAGTAGTCAGACATGCTGTTATAAGACGAGTGTTTAGAAAACTTATTAGAGAATATAATGATAAGAGAGACATTCAATTACCTGCAATTAGTCCTCATATATTAAGACACACATATTGTACAAGATTAGCAGAGGCAGGAACAGATTTAAAAACAATGCAGTATCTAATGGGACATTCTGATATTAACACAACTATGGAAGTGTATAATCATGTTGATCGAAATAGGCTTGAAAAGGAAACACAAAAAATTAATGATTTACACCAAATTTACACCAAAACATCATAAAGATATAGAAAAATATAGGATATTGTAGTTATAAGATATGATAATAGCATACACAAATAACGATGAAAAAATGGCAGAAACATGAATTTTCCTTGACTTCACCACTGTATCATGTTATTATCACAAACAGAGTGAACAAAGCGTTCATGAAGGGGTACACCACCGCGGGTGTATTCTTTCGTGAACGCTTTTTTTATTACACCGTAAAATTAAAAGGAGAAAAATCCTCCCCTCGTCCAAAGGGACTTGGATTTTACTCCGTAAAATTAAAGGAGGATGTATGGAAATCAACGGAAAGCACACAAAGTTGCCGGAGGGAACAACGATACTTGATTATTTAGAGCAGAATCACTATGTGTTAGCGCAGATTGCAGTCGAGCACAACTATGTAATTTTGGACAAAGAAGATTATGCAAAAGTTGTTTTGAAGGATGACGACATTTTAGAGATTGTCAGTTTCATGGGCGGCGGTTGTTAAATGCCGGAAAAAGAGAAATAAAAAAACCAGAGAAAAGCAGAAAAACAGAGAAAAGTAAAAAAAGAGAAAAGCAGAAAAGAAGGAAAAAAAGAATGAGCGAAAATAACAAAAGATACAATGGAAATTAGGAGAGCATGAGTTTTCTTCCAGATTTATATTGGGTTCCGGAAAATATTCCTTAGAACTGATCGATGCAGCAGTGAAAGAGGCAAAGGCGGAGATCGTGACGATGGCGCTGCGCCGCGCAAATGAGGGTGGTGTGGCTAATATCTTAGATTACATCCCAAAAAATGTGACACTGCTTCCAAATACATCAGGGGCGCGCAATGCGGAGGAGGCAGTTCGTATAGCAAGATTGTCAAGACAGATCAGCGGAAGTGATTTTGTAAAAATTGAGGTCATTCATGATTCGAAATATCTGCTTCCGGACAATTATGAAACAGCAAAAGCGGTAGAAGTATTAGCAAAAGAAGGATTTGTCGTGATGCCGTATATGTACCCGGATCTCAATGCGGCGCGTGATATGCAGAATGCCGGTGCAGCATGTATTATGCCGCTTGCAGCACCGATCGGTTCTAACCGAGGTGTCTGTACAAAAGATTTTATCCAGATACTGATCGATGAGATCGACCTGCCGATCATCGTGGATGCCGGTATCGGAAAGCCGTCACAGGCATGTGAAGTCATGGAGATGGGAGCTGCTGCAGTCATGGCAAATACCGCAATCGCGACGGCTGGTGATATCCCGGCGATGGCAGCTGCTTTCCGTGAAGCGATCGAAGCCGGAAGAAAGGCATACCTCTCAGGCTGTGGACGTGTCAAAATGGGAGGGGCAAGCGCATCCTCGCCGCTGACAGGATTCCTCTCTGAATAATTCAGAAGATCAGAGCGTTAAATATGAGAGCAGAACAAAAATCAGTTTTAGGAAATTTTGGAATCGGAAAATATAATACATTTTTATGATCTGATTTGAATGGAAATTGAGTATAAAAAATTTCGGGTTCAGAATAAGCACAGGGGAAAAAATCATGGAACACATCAATGAAAGTATATTAAGCGAAGAAATAAAGGAACATCAGAAAGAGGCAAGGATCGACCATATGGTATATCTGCCAGGCATGGAGGCATTAAAATCGGATATCACAAAACAGGTGGTTGAAGCAATGGAGGCATACGATTACGACAGCTATACAGCGGAAGATGTAAGATATGCTTGGCAAAAAGAAACCGCACACCGGAAGATTTTGCGGCGCTGCTGTCGCCGGCGGCAGAACCGTTTATCGAAGAGATGGCACAGTGTGCAAAAGTGGAAAAAGAAAATCATTTTGGCAATTCGGTCTGTTTTTTTACGCCGCTCTATATCGCCAATTATTGTGAAAATTATTGTATCTACTGCGGGTTTAACTGTCATAACCGTATCCGCAGGGCAAAATTAAATGCAGAGGAAATCGAAGCGGAAATGGCGGAGATCGCAAAATCCGGTCTACAGGAGATCTTGATCCTGACAGGCGAAAGCCGGAAAATGTCAGATGTGGAATATATAGGAGAAGCGTGTAAGATCGCGCGGAAATATTTTAAAGTAATTGGTCTTGAAGTTTATCCGATGAATTCGGAGGAATATGCGTATTTGCATGAATGCGGCGCGGATTATGTAACAGTTTTTCAGGAAACATACAATTCAGACAAATATGAGACACTTCATCTGGCAGGACATAAACGTATTTTTCCTTATCGTATGGAGGCACAGGAACGTGCGATCCGCGGCGGTATGAGAGGCGTTGGTTTTGCTGCTTTACTGGGACTTGATGATTTCAGAAAAGATGCATTTGCAACAGGAATGCATGCTTATCTGTTACAGAGAAAATATCCACATGCAGAGATTGCTTTTTCCTGTCCGAGCTTCGCCCGATCATCAACAATGATAAGATCAATCCGATGGATGTGCATGAAAAACAACTTTTGCAGGTTGTGACGGCATACCGGTTGTTTATGCCATATGCAAGTATTACGGTTTCTACCAGAGAGTGTGCAAGGGTGAGAGACAGTCTGATGGAGATCGCAGCGACAAAGATTTCTGCGGGGGTCAGCACCGGTATCGGAAGCCATGCGAAAGGACTTGAGGATCAGGGCGACGAGCAGTTTGAAATTTCTGACGGAAGGACAGTAAAACAGGTGTATGATGCACTGCTTGAGGAAGGATTGCAGCCTGTTATGAGTGATTATATTTATGTGTAAAAAAGAAAATCCGATTCCGGGGAAAATAATTGCTGTCACAAACCGGAGCCTTTGTGAGAGGCCGTTTTTAGAACAGATCAAAAGAGTCTGTGAAACAAAGCCGGCAGCTCTGATCTTAAGGGAAAAAGATCTGCCGGAGACGGAATATGAAGAGATGGCAAGACAGGTTTTGGCAATTTGTGAAGAATATGGAGTGATCTGTATTTTACACAGTTATATAGAAACCGCAAAACGGTTAGAGAGGCAGTATGTTCATTTGCCGCTTCCACTGTTAAGAACTTGTATGCAAAAGACAGAAAATGAAGAAAAACAGATAAAATTTATGTCTGGGAACCTATCAATGGATCAGAAGAATAAAAATAAGCTGATCTTAGGCTGTTCGGTTCATTCTGTTGAGGATGCTATTGAGGCAGAAAAACTAGGGGCATCTTACCTGACCGCAGGGCATATATTTGCCACGGACTGTAAGAGAGGACTGCCGCCACGCGGAATGGAATTTTTAAAGCAGGTATGTGAAACCGTAAATATTCCTGTGTATGCCATCGGTGGAATTGGACTGAACGATGGAAAAATAGACAGCGTGTGTGAATGTGGTGCGGCAGGTGCGTGCATCATGTCCGCTTTTATGGCAATATGATAAATATAAAAAACGGGCAGTTATTTCAAAAAACGACAGACAATGAAAGCTGTATTGCCGATTGCATATAAAAAAAATATAAAAATTTCAATCAAATTTCTCCTGTCGCATTGCACCTGTTTCAAGAATCTGCTATACTAAATCGGATAGTAAAGTGGAGGGACGATATGTCACAGGCAGTTGTTATAAAAAGTAATAAATACGGGATACATCTTGTATTGAGCAATGAGATATCTTTTAAAGCACTTTTGGATGCCATCGTCGAGAAATTCAAAGAGTCAGAGAAGTTCTTTAAAGGGGCAAAACTGGCGATCTCTTTCGAGGGAAGAAAGCTGACGCATGATGAGGAAATGGCTATCATTGATGCGGTGACATCGAATACAAGTATCGAGATATTGTGCATTGTAGATCATGATCCGGACCGTGAAGCATACGTCAAACAGCAGATCGAAGAATATCAGGCATCTGTACAGCAGCCGTATGTGGATGGTGGGACTCAGTTTTATCGCGGAACGCTTCGCTCTGGCCAGACACTTGAGAGTGAAACAGGAATCGTAGTGGTAGGTGATGTCAATCCGGGCGCAGCAGTCATGGCAAACGGCAGTATCGTTGTACTTGGAGCGGTAAAGGGAAGCGTCTATGCAGGACTTGGGGAGATGACAGTGCATTTATTGTTGCACTCGATATGGATCCAATCCAGATTCGGATTGGAAATATTTTAGCAAAAAGTCCGGACAAACCTTTTAGCAGACGAAGAATACGAAAAAAGGTCAAAGAAACGACCACGTCTCCGCAGATTGCGTACTTAAAGGACGGGACAATCTGTATTGAACCGCTGACAAAAGAACTATTAAGCGATATTTAACAGCAGGAGGAATATTTTAAAATGAGTGAAGTTATTGTAATTACGTCCGGGAAGGGCGGAGTTGGTAAGACGACCACAACCGCAAATGTTGGAACAGGTCTGGCACAGTTAAACAAAAAAGTAGTGCTGATCGATACAGATATCGGACTTCGTAACCTGGATGTTGTCATGGGTCTTGAGAACCGTATTGTATACAATCTTGTAGATGTTGTAGAAGGAAACTGCCGTGTTGAACAGGCACTGATCAAAGACAAAAAATATCCGAATTTATGTCTTTTGCCGTCAGCACAGACCAGAGATAAATCCGCGGTATCTCCGGAGCAGATGCAGGCATTGATCGAAGATTTAAGACAGGATTTTGACTATATTTTATTAGACTGCCCGGCAGGAATCGAGCAGGGCTTTAAAAATGCCATCGCAGGTGCAGACAGGGCACTTGTTGTCACAACCCCGGAGGTTTCTGCAGTGCGTGATGCTGACCGTATCATTGGACTGCTTCAGGCAAATCAGATCCAGAAAGTTGATCTTATCGTAAACCGTCTGCGTATGGACATGGTTAGACGCGGTGATATGATGAATGTCGAAGATGTGTGCGACATTCTGGCAATCAATCTGATCGGTGCAGTACCGGATGATGAACATATCGTAATCTCTACGAACCAGGGGGAACCACTGGTTGGAAGTAATTGCCTTGCTGGACAGGCATATGAGAATATCTGCCACCGTATTCTCGGTGAGGAAGTTGCATTTCTTGATCTGGATGCAAAACAGGGAGTATTTTCAAAATTAAAAGATTTATTTAAGAAAAATTAGGAGGAACAGTCATGGGATTGATGGACTTATTTAAGAAGAAAAGTTCCGGTGATGTTGCAAAAGACCGTTTAAAACTTTTGCTGGTGACTGACCGCGCAAGCTGTTCCCCGGAAATGATGGAGCAGATTAAAAACGAGATCATCCAGGTAATTTCAAAACACATGGATATTGATATGGAAGGCCTTGACATTCAGATCACGCAGACAGAGTCAGAGTCGAACAATGGAACGGTACCGGCATTGTTTGTTAATATTCCGATCCGTGATATCAGACATGGAAATTCATAAAATTTTATAAAAGATAAAAAGACTGTTCAAAGAAGAAAGTATATTTCATTTGGACAGTCTTTTTTTATAGTACTATTGACATATAATAGTGAAAATGCTAATATCATACTAATTTGATATGAATTAGATGATAATAGAAAGAAAACAGGATGCAGCAGCCAATAACAGAAATACAAAAGATGGTTAAAGGAGCGGTATTCCGGAATGGAGTATGTCATGAAGTACAATTTTGATGAAGTTGTGGAGCGGAGAGGAACCGGATGTTTAAAATACGATTTTGCGAAAGAACGTGGGAAAAAAGAAGATGTCTTGCCGTTATGGGTTGCCGATATGGATTTTAAGACTGCGCCTGCAGTGACCGAAAGACTGCAGAAAGTAGTGGAACACGGAATTTATGGATACAGTGACAGCAAAGAAGATTATTTTGCAGCAGTATCGGGATGGTATCATGATCATTTTGACTGGGATGTAAAACCGGAGTGGCTGGTAAAAACACCGGGAGTTGTTTTTGCACTTGCGGCCGCTGTGCGTGCATATACGGAAAAAGGCGATACAGTTTTGATCCAACAGCCGGTATATTATCCGTTTCGTCAGGTCATTGAGTCAAATGACAGAAAGTTAGTCAGCAGCGATCTGGTATTAAAAGATGACCATTATGAGATCGACTTTGAAGATTTTGAGGCGAAAATAAAGGAACATCAGATCCATTTATTTTTACTCTGCAGTCCACATAATCCGGTAGGACGTGTCTGGAAAGAGTGGGAATTAAGAAAAATCGGAGAGATCTGTTTCAAATATCAGGTGACTGTCGTCAGTGATGAGATTCACAGCGATTTTGTATATCCGGGGCATAAACATCATGTCTTTGCATCTGTTTCACCGGAGTTTGAACAGATTTCCGTAATTTGCACGGCACCAAGTAAAACCTTTAATCTTGCCGGTCTTCAGGTGTCAAACATTTTTATTGCGGATGAAAAACTGCGTCAAAAATTTGTCCGTGCGGTGGATCAGGCAGGATACAGCCAGGTAAATCTGATGGGACTTGTCGGATGTCAGGCCGCTTATGAAGAGGGAGAGGAATGGCTTTTACAGTTAAAAGAATATCTGTATCAGAATCTTTCCTTTGTCCGCGAATACCTGAAGGAAAATCTTCCACAGATTAAACTGATTGAGCCGGAAGGAACCTATTTAATATGGCTGGATTTCGGAGAACTTGGACTGGGAAGAAAAGAGTTGGAAGCACTGATTGATCAGGCAGGACTTTGGTTAGACGCGGGAGCAATTTTTGGGAAAACGGGTATTGGTTTTGAGCGCATTAACATTGCATGTCCGAGAAAAACGTTAGAACAGGCATTTTTGCAACTGAAAAAAGCAGTGGATGCGTTAGATTAAAAACTTTGTAACAGTATGATATCTGTTCAGAATGATCAAAAGGCACGAAGATGGCACTGCGGTGGAGTATATCTTATTGAAGAGGAACTCCACTGCAGTCACAGCAAATCCTCTGCAGAAAGCTGTTGATAAGTCGATATCGAGTTACATCGTACCGTGGCCTGAATCAAAAATATCCGTGAAAAGCTTTATGACAGGTCAATATCTAATTCCACCGGGCAGTGGTCAGATCCGAAAACATCCGTGTGGATCTTTGCGCCGGTCAGCTTATCATTCATCCGTTTGGAAGTGATAAAATAGTCAATACGCCATCCGGCATTCTTTTCCCGTGCCCTAAAACGGTAGGACCACCAGGAATAGATCTGTTCTGTATCCGGGTAAAAATAGCGGAAGGTGTCTGTGAAGCCGGCATCGAGAAGCTTTGTCATTTTTTCTCGTTCTTCATCCGAAAATCCGGCGTTCTTCCGGTTGGTTTTTGGATTCTTTAAATCGATCTCCTCATGTGCAACATTTAAGTCCCCACAGAGAATGACAGGCTTGGATCCATCGAGTCTTTTTAAATAAGCACGAAAATCATCTTCACTGCATGCGGTAAGGCAGTCTGGCCAGTTCGTTTTGAGAATTTGGCGTATAACAGGTAACCATGTAAAAATCAGGGTATTCTAAGGTGATGACACGTCCTTCTTTGTCGTGTTCTTCGATGCCGATACCGTAAGTCACATTCAGAGGCTCTTTTTTGTGAAATCGCTGTGCCGGAGTAACCTTTTTTCTTGGCATAATTCCAGTAGGAAAAATAACCGGGCAGAGGAAGGTCGATCTGTCCCTCCTGCAGCTTGGATTCCTGAATACAGAAAATATCTGCATCAGTTTCATGAAAAAAATCAAGAAAGCCTTTTTGGATACAGGCACGTAGTCCGTTGACATTCCAGGAAATCAGTTTCATAGTATTCTCCATTCTTTTAATTAGGATGTTGGGAATGCACTATTTGGTCTCAACATCTTAATATGTTGGTGTTAAAATTTTTTGTTACCGTCAGATAAAACTGGATTGTTTCCGCAAGATATCATAACATTATCATTTCATTGAAACAAGGAAAACATGTGATTCTGCATGAAAAGAAAATAATACGGTCGAAACAGTTTTGATATAGTTAAACAATAATATGGTATAATTTATGTCAATAAGTAAGTTTATGGAGCGTGTATCTATGGCACCACAGGTGCTGTTGAAAAACGGAAATGTGAGAGAAAGGCAGCGGGTAAGGATTGATGAAACGCATTTTTTTACAGAAAAAACAGAATAAGACGATACTGGAGCTGTTAAGGGAGCAGGGAGAATATTTAGATGCGCTGCAGCGGGAAAGGTACCTGTGGAAAATGTTGTATTATAATAGAAGAAACACGAAAAACAGATCCGCCAAAACAGCGGGAAAAGGAAGTGTTTACGGAGCGGGAACTGGAAGAGGGATGGCGTCTTTCCTGTATGACGGTTCCGACGGATGATCTGTATGTATGCATTCCGGAAATCAGAGAAAATCAGATACAGGTGCAGATGGAATTTGTCCGGAACACAAAAATGGAGAGCGATGTACAGGCGACAACAGTTATCTGTGAAAACAAAATAGAGGACCGTGCACAAATAGGGTCTGACGGGGAAATAAAACCGGAAAATATGGATACGGAAAAATCCGTCTATGGTATCGCAATCGATATCGGAACAACCACACTCGCTGCAGAACTGATTTCCCTCACCGATGGAATATGCTTAAAAACTGCATCTTCTGTTAATCATCAACGGGCATACGGCGCAGATGTGATTTCAAGGATCCGTGCAGCAGCGTCCGGAGATGCAGAAAAGTTGAGAGAGAGCATTTTAAAAGATGTGAGGAATCTGGCAGAGACACTGCTTGCGGGGCAGGACGAAAATGTGCTGAATGTCAGCAAAATCGTGATCGCCGGAAATACTACAATGATTCACCTTTTACTGGGATATTCCTGTGTGGGGCTTGGCGCTGCACCATTTACTCCTGTGAACCTTGCGCCGGAGGATATGACGTGGGGAGAATTGAATGGTGAGTATGAGGAAACCAGAGAAAGTGGAGATGCCAAAGAAAGTGGAGTTGCCAGAGACGGTAGTGATGCCAGAGAACACGGATATGTCAGAGAATGCGGGCATACCGGAATCAATCAGACCACAAAAGTACAGATCATGCCGGGAATCTCAGCTTTTGTTGGAGGAGATATTACGGCGGGCATGATGGGATGTGGTATGCGGCCGGACAAATGCGAGATGCTGATCGACATTGGAACAAACGGTGAGATGGTTCTTGCTACGGGAGATCATTTCCTTGTCTCATCCGTTGCCGCGGGACCGGCATTCGAAGGTGGAAACATATCCTGCGGTATGCCCGGTGTGCCGGGAGCTGTCTGCCGTGCAGTTTTATTTGGTAAAAATAATATGGTGACAAAGACGATTGGAAATAAACCGGCCATTGGGTTATGCGGAACCGGAATCATTGATGTAATGTATGAACTCGTGCGGCACCATATTGTTGATACTCAGGGGATTTTGGGAGAACCGTGGTTTGAAAAAGGATTTCCAGTCGTACCCGGAAAAATTTATTTTACCCAGGAGGATATCAGACAGGTGCAGATGGCAAAAGCAGCTATCTGTGCGGGTTTAGAAGTATTACTGCAGAAATCAAATATTTCTCATGAACAGATAAAAAAAGTATATGTTGCAGGCGGGTTTGGCATGGGACTTGACATGGAAAAAGCACTTGGAATCGGACTTCTGCCAATCGGACTTCGCGGAAAACTCACGCCGGTCGGCAACAGTGCCTTAGAGGGAGCCGCACGATGCCTGACACACTCAAAAGAAAGCAGTGATATGCAGCCGCAAGAGATTGCAGCCATATCCCATGAGATCAATCTTGCAGATACACCAGAGTTTCAGGAATTATATTTAAAACATATGCAATTCTGTTGAGTCAGAAAATTGGGGTATTTATTCAACAAAAATACCCCAATTTTTGATGTCTCATTTTGAATGACCAAAAATCAAGGTATATTTTATCAATTATTTACGGTATTTTAATTTTCTTCCCTTTTATATAATAAATACAACAAAAGCAGTTCGGAAATATTTTTTTTTAAAACAATACTTAAACGTTTTCGAAAAGCTCCGGATGCTGGCGAAAACCAAAAAAGAAGGGAAAGGGAGAAATGAAAGAAACGGACATTTCAAAAAACAACAAAACAGATGGTTCCGGTGTTACAGGCAAGTTATACATTGTACTTCGGATCGCAGTTCTGTTCGCAGTCTTATTCATGTTCATACCTGGAATCAATCCAGCGAGGATCAGCGGAATGATCGGAAGAAACTTATCACTGTTTACTTCCGGTATTTCATACTCATCACTGGCATCAGAGTTTGGACGTGCATTCCGAAAAGGATGGGTTATGAAATCAACATTACGGCTTGACTCTGTATCAGCTCTGATTATCTGCGTTGGTACAGCAGCAGTTGCAGCCGGTGGATGTTTATCACTCGGTAATCTGAAAATGAAAAAATTAAGTAACATCTTCACAGCAGCAGGAAGTGCAGTGATGCTGTCAGGACTTGGCGGTATCGCACTTGCATACAGTCAGATCAGCCAGACAGAAAAACCTAAGAAAATCGAGCCGATCTTTTCAAATGGTTTTTATATGATCCTGATCGTTGCAGTACTGATCCTGATCGTAACATTGATCGCGATGGCAAAACAGCCTAAGGTTGAGGCGGGTGCTAAATATGAGATGGAAACAAAGTACCGCCTGTTCCTGATGTTAATGCCATTCCTGGCACTGGCTGGTGTATTCTGTTATCTGCCATTATGGGGATGGAGATATGCATTCTTTGATTACAAAGTTGGTGATACCTTAAGCATGGATAACTTTGTTGGATTCAAATGGTTCACACAGTTGTTTAAAAATCCTGCAACGGTAAGAGATATCATCCGTGTTCTGAAAAACACACTTGCAATGAGTGGTCTTGGAATTTTGACAAGCTGGCTTCCAATGGCATTTGCAATTTTCCTCTGCGAGATTAAAAACATGAAGTTCCGCCGCGTCGTACAGACACTTACAACAGTACCGAACTTCATCAGCTGGGTTCTTGTATATGCAATCGCATTTTGTATCTTTTCTACAGACGGATTTGTCAGCAGTTTGATGGTAAATGCCGGAATCTGGAAAGAGGGCGTGAATATGCTGATGGGCGGCAGCATGTATGGCTGCAGATGTTAGCCTGGGGCTTATGGAAAGGTATCGGCTGGAGTGCAATCATTTATATTGCAGCAATTTCCGGTATTGATCAGCAGCTTTATGAAGCAGCAACCGTCGACGGTGCAGGACGTTTCCAGAGAATGTGGAATATTACCGTGCCGAGCCTGATCCCGACATTCTGTGTATTACTGTTAATGTCGATTGCAAATATCTTAAGCAATGGTATGGATCAGTATTTAGTATTTGAAAACTCTACCAATACAAGTTCTATCATGGTACTTGACCTGTATGTATACAAACTTGGTATCGGACAGGGACAGATTCCATTATCAACAGTAATCGGTATGGTAAAATCCGTTGTCAGTGTAACGTTACTGTTTGCTGCAAACGGTATTTCGAAACTGATTCGTGGCGAGAGTATTGTATAAGGAGGCGTAAGACATGGCAAAAACAGCACAGGAAAAGGCTGATTTAAAAGCCGAAAAGCTTTATGAAAAAACACATAAACGCAAATATCGCTTAAAACCGGGCGATATCGTATTTAACATTTTAAATTACCTGTTTTTTACATTATTTACAATAGCATGTATATTTCCATTTTATTACCTGTTTATCAATACGATCAGCGATAATGATCTGGTAATCAAGGGTTTAATCAACTTCATACCGAGAGGAATCCATTTTGATAACTATACAGCGTTATTAAATGTAAGTGATCTTTCAAGTGCATTGATCGTATCACTGTCAAGAACAGTACTTGGTACGGCACTTATGGTAGCAGCATCCGGATTTATCGGATATCTGGTAACCAAAGATGAAATGTGGGGCAGAAAATTCTGGTACAGATTTCTTGTGATTACCATGTATTTCAATGCGGGTCTGATCCCATGGTTCTTAAATATGCAGATGTTAGGTCTGACCAATACATTCTGGGCATACATCATCCCTGGTATTGTGGCTCCGTATAACATCATTCTGGTAAAAACATACATAGAGTCAATTCCAGCGGAACTCGAAGAGAGTGCTCAGATCGACGGAGCAAGCTTCTTTACTGTATTCCGCAAGATCATCTGGCCGCTCAGTAAACCGATCCTTGCGACGATTGCGATTTTCGGTGCAGTTGGTCACTGGAACTCCTTTACGGATTCCCTGATCTTAATGACATCAGCTCCGAAATTATATACTTTACAGCACAGACTTTACATTTACTTAAATCAGGCATCCAACTTAAGTGCATTAATGGAGTCTGGCGGATCTGTCAGCGAGGCTGTTTTAAAATCAGCAATGAGTGGAAAGGTTATCAAATATACGATTTCCATGGTAACGGTAATCCCGATTTTAATCGTATATCCATTCATGCAGCGTTACTTTGAAAAAGGTATCATGTTAGGTGCCGTAAAAGGTTAAAGAGGTGTTAACCGCGAGGCGCGGAATCAAAATAACACAAAAACAAGGAGGAAAATTACATGAAAGCAAAGAAAATCGTATCACTGCTTCTGGCAGCTGCAATGACAGTTTCCATGGCAGCCTGTGGGGGTAGCAATCAGACAAGTGCATCAAAGAACAACAGCAACAATGCAGCGGGGGATGCTGCAGACGAAGATGCAACGGAGAGTGGAGTATCCGAGGAAACTTCCGAAGATGAAGCGGAAGATCTCGCAGATATCATTCCGGAAGAGACAGTTACTCTCGATGTATTCGATCAGTTAGCAAACTATTCCGGTGAGCAGATCGGATGGTTTGGTCAGATCATGTTAGACAAATTCAATGTAAAATTAAATATCATCCGGATTCTGACGGTGTATATGAGACACGTATGGAGTCAGGAAACCTTGGAGATCTGGTTCTCTGGGGAAATGATTCTGATGAGTATCAGCAGGCAGTCAGCAAGGGAATGCTCTTTGACTGGAACGAGGATGATATCTTAAGCGATTACGGTCCATACATCAAACAGAACATGCCATATGCATTAGAGAAAAATGCAAATCTTTCCGGCGGTACTGTTTATGGATTCGGATTTGATGTTGCAAGGGATGCGACAGCACGTCAGGATTTCATGTATACCTGGGATTTAAGATGGGATCTTTACAAAGAGTTAGGATATCCTGAGATCAAGACTTTAGACGATATGGTAGATGTTTTAGGTCAGATGAAAGAGATCTGCCGACCGATGATAACGGAAAAACAACTTATGGTGTTTCCTTATTCAACGACTGGGACGGAAACCTTGTAATGTTCGTAAAATCAACAGCAACTGCTTATTATGGATATGATGAATTTGGTTTTGGTCTGTATGATCCAGAGGAGCAGGTATTCCATCCAGCATTAGAGGAAAATGGACCTTACCTCACATGCTTAAAATTCTATAACAACCTGTATCAGAAAGGACTACTTGATCCTGACTCCCAGACACAGGGATATGACGGTATGCAGGAAGATTACCAGAACGGTGGAGCATTCTTAAATGTGTTCAACTTCTTAGGTTCTACTTTCTACAACTCAGATTCACATGCACAGGAAGGCAAAGCAATGTATCCTTGCCCACCGGAAGATGCAACCCCGATCTGCTATGGTCAGAATATCTACGGTGGAAACCGTATCTGTCTATCGGTGCTAAGACAGAGTATCCGGAATTGTGTATGGCTATCTTAAACTGGTTATCTACTCCGGAAGGACGTATGACAGCTGAGTATGGTCCAAAGGATGTCTGCTGGTACTATGATGAAGATGGTAAAACACAGTTTACAGATTTAGGACGTGCAGCAAAAACAGATATCAGCACACAGATGTCTGATGGTTACAGCGGAACATTTGATGATGGTTCCTTTAAAATGAACAATACAACATGGGCACTTGATTCCTTAAATCCTGATTCAAACGGTGAGACATTCAACTATCGTAAATGGGCAAGTTTTGCAACAGATGCAAATTCTGACATTGAGCAGGATTGGAGAGATAAGACAGGTGCTGCAACAGCAGATGAGTACATGGGATCAAGACCTTACAAACTTTCTCTTGGTACCACATACTCTGAGTCTACAAAATCTGATGAGTTAACTGTATTATGGACACAGGTTGCTGAGTGCATCAAGACAAATTCCTGGAAAGCAATCTATGCTAAGACAGATGCTGAGTACGATCAGATCGTTGCAGACATGATCTCCCAGGCAAAAGACTACGGCTATGACGAGTGTATCGCATTCCAGGAGAATGAGGCATCACTTAGAAAAGCAGCTGAGAACGAAGTAAAAGGGACAATCAAATAATTGTATCACAAATGAATGACAGACCAGAGCAGAAGATCCGGACATTCCGTCCGGATCGCCCCGGTCTGTTTTTCATCATACTGGATATCTGGAGTAAAATCCTGTATGATGAAAGCAGATCAGAGGTATGAAATAAAATGAGAGATAAGAAAAGTGCATGGGAATCACTTTGAGATTGGAGGAAAACAAATGAAATTTTTTAGCGTTGACAGTCCATTGTACCGTTTTTTAAGCAGAGTACTTGATATTTTAAAACTAAATTTTTTATGGATTCTTGGAAGCCTGCCGGTTTTTACGATCGGGGCATCGACCACGGCGGCAATGTCGGTTGCGTTAAAGTTAGCGGATGATGAGGAGGGATATATCACGAAATCATATTTTGAAGCGTACAAGGCAAACTTTAAACAGGGCGTTCCGATGGGATTGATCTTTCTGGTTGCATGGTATGCGGTATATCTTGACTTCCAGCTGTTTGGAGCAGTGAAAAATAATCCGGTCATTTTGCTGATCATCGGTATGGTGTCCGTATTTCTTGTGATCATTGCGATGATCTATTCCTTTCCACTGCTGGCAAGATATGAAAATACAGTAGTCCGCACGATCCAGAATTCCATGGATATTTCAAGAAAATATTTTGGAAAAACACTGATCCTTGTGATCCTCGTCGCAGCAGAAGTGCTGATCTTCCAGTATAATTCAACCATGATATTTCTTGGAATCTTATTTGGACCTGGATTTATCATTTACACGGTCGCAGCAGTAAGCAAACGTGTATTCTTACAGATCGAGCGTGTGAACCGCGAGGGCGAGTGACAGGTAAAACCGGTTAACAGAACAAATCAGGAACAGCAATACGAAAAAGATGCAAAAATACAGCACAGAAATTGGAGGTAAATATGATCGAGAGCAGCAAAGTACATAAAATTTTATATGGTGGAGATTACAACCCGGAACAGTGGCCGGAGGAGATCTGGAAAGAGGACATGCGCCTGTTTAAATTAGCGCACATTGATGTCGTGACGCTCAATGTTTTCAGCTGGGCAGCACTGCAGCCGGATGAAATTACCTATGATTTTTCCAAACTGGATAAGATCATGGAGTATGTGAAAGAAAACGGACTGAAAGTCTGCTTTGCAACTTCGACAGGAGCGCATCCGGCGTGGATGGCAAGAAAATACCCGGATATCCTGCGTGTCGGGCATAACGGCATGAAACGCAAATTCGGAGCACGTCACAATTCCTGTCCGAACAGCCCGACTTACCGGAAATATTCTGTGGCACTTGCCGCAAAACTGGCAGAGCGATACAAAGATTATGACAATATCGTTGCATGGCATATTTCCAATGAATATGGCGGGGAATGTTACTGCGAAAACTGTGAAAAAGCATTCCGTGTATGGCTGCATAAAAAATATGGAACGCTGGATGAGTTAAACCGTGTATGGAACACTTCTTTCTGGGGACATACCTTTTATGACTGGGATGATGTTGTTTTGCCGGATATGCGTTCAGAGGAGTTTAACTGGGATGGCATCCGTACCAATTTCCAGGGGATTTCACTCGATTACCGCAGATTCAATTCGGACAGTATCTTAGACTGCTACAAATTAGAGCGCGATGCGGTAAAAGAGTACACGCCGGATATTCCGGTTACCACAAATCTGATGGGATTTTATCCATCATTAGACTACCAGAAATGGGCAAAAGAAATGGATTTTATTTCCTGGGACAGCTATCCTTCCTTTGGCGCAGAGACAGAAAACAATGCGATGGCACATGATCTGATGCGTGGATTAAAGGGTGGCAAACCGTTTGCACTGATGGAACAGACACCGAGTGTGAGCAACTGGCATACCTACTGTGCCTTAAAGCGACCGGGTGTGATGCGCTTATACAGCTATCAGGCGGCAGCGCACGGCGCAGATACGATCATGTTTTTCCAGATGAGAAGAAGCATTGGTGCCTGTGAAAAATATCACGGCGCAGTGATCGACCATGTCGGCAATGAGAATACGAGAGTGTTCCGTGAGATCACAGCACTTGGCGAAGAACTGACTGAACTTTCTGATACACTGCTTGGTGCAAGAACTCCGACAGAAGTGGCAGTTGTATTTGACTGGGATAACTGGTGGGCAACGGTATTATCCGCAGGCCCAAGCCGTTGTATCAATTATTATGAGGAGATTTATCAGTATTATAAGGCACTGTTAAATCTTCATATCCCAATGGATTTTGTTGGTGTGGACGATGATCTGTCCGGTTATAAAGTTGTCATTGCACCGATGTTATACATGTGCAAAGACGGTTATGATGAAAAGATCCGCAGCTTTGTCAAAGCGGGCGGCACCTTTCTGACCTCCTATTTCAGCGGATATGTGGAAGACCATGACCTTGTGATCACAGGCGGATATCCGGGCAGACTGCGCGATATTTTGGGTATCTGGGTAGAAGAATCCGATGCGATTCCGGCAGGAGATGCTGGCATGAAACATACCTTTGCATACAAAGATGTGACTTATCCGGCAGAAGTGCTTTGCGATTTATCACATACCGAAGGCGCAGAAACACTCGCAACCTATGATAATGACTTCTATGCCGGAATGCCCGTACTGACCTGCAACACCTTTGGATCCGGAAAAGCCTGCTACGTCGCAACCCGCTCCAATCAGGACTTCTACCGCACTTTCTTAACTGACATTATGAAAGAAGCCGGCGTAGAACCACTCGCAGAAGGCAGTGACAAAGTAGAGATCACTCTCCGCGAAAACAAAAACGGCAGCTTCCTCTTCCTCTTAAATCCGACGGACGAATCACAGGAAGTAACGCTGAAAAAAGCCGGAACTGACCTGCTCGGCGGAATGACTTACCAGGCAGGAGAGAAAGTTGTACTTCCGGCAAAAGCAGTGGCGATCGTTCAAAGCAGGTAAAGGTTATCCCAAGCAAGTAGAGATTTTCCACAAAGAAACCGCGAAACTCTTCAAAAAACTGAAGTAGTTGAGTCCCAGCCTAAATTAGAGTTTCGCCCCATCTAGAGCAAGAAAAGAGGACATACACTATGTCGGAACAGCAGAAAGAACAACAACTTCTCGAAACCGTAGACCGCATCATCGCAGAAGGCCCGTACCAGCCAGCCTGGTCATCCCTGATGCAGGCGAAAACCCCTGACTGGTTTAAACAGAAAAGATTTGGCATCTTCATCCACTGGGGCGTCTACAGTGTTCCCGCCAACTCCAACGAATGGTACCCAAGAAACATGTACATCGAGGGAATGCCCGCATACGAACACCATATAAAAACCTACGGCAGCCAGAAAGACTTTGGATATAAAGACTTCATCCCGATGTTCCACGCCGAAAAATTTGACCCGGCAGAATGGGTGCGTTTATTCAAAGAAGCCGGTGCCGGTTATGTGTTTCCGGTTGCAGAACACCATGATGGATTTCAGATGTACAAAAGTGAACTGTCCCACTGGAATTCGGCAGAGGTGGGGCCGAAACGGGACGTGCTTGGTGAACTGAAAGCGGAGATTGAGAAACAGGGACTTACGTTCTGCACATCATCCCACCGTGCAGAACATTGGTTTTTCTTAGGACACGGAAAAGAATTTGACAGTGATATCAAAGAACCATTGCAAAAAGGAGATCTGTACTGGCCGTCCATGCCGGAACCGGATGCAGAAGATCTCTACGGAGAGCCGTATCCGACAGAAGAATTTTTAAATGACTGGTTAGCACGCACAGCGGAAATTATATTAAATTATAAACCATCCCTGCTGTATTTTGACTGGTGGGTGCAGCATCAGGCGTTCAAACCATATTTAAAGAAACTCGCTGCATTTTATTACAACTGCGGCGTGAAATGGGGAAAAGATGTTAAAATCTGTTATAAACATGATGCGATGATGTTTGGCAGTGGAATTGTGGAAGTGGAGCGCGGTGGGTTTGCGGAAGCAAAGCCCTATGATTGGCAGACCGATACGGCAGTTGCAAGAAATTCCTGGTGCTATACTGACACATTGGATTATAAAAGCAGCAATGAGATCATTTGTACACTCGTGGATGTGGTCAGCAAAAATGGTAATCTTCTGTTAAATATCGGTCCGAAGGCGGATGGAACGATCCCGGATGGTGACCGTGCTATTTTGGAAGATCTTGCAAAATGGATGAGAGTAAACAGTGAGGCCGTTATCGGTGCAAATGTCTGGCGAAAATCCATGGAAGGTCCGACGGCAGCGGCAGAAGGACAGTTTCAGGATCAGAAAGAACTGAAATTTACAAACAAAGATTACCGTTTTACGATTAATCATGGAAATATTTACGCAATTGCGTTACAATGTCCTAAAGATGGTGTTTTCTGTATCCGTTCACTGGCAGACAGCAGTGATCAGAATGTGCCGGAGTTTCATGGTATCATTGAGTCGGTGGATATTTTAGGATATGATGGCAGGCTGCAATGGTCTGTGGACGGGGAAGGACTTCATGTAACCGCACCTGGAATAGACAGTGAGTTTCCGGTTGTTGTGCGTGTGCGTCCGGAATAAACACCGCTCTGAGTGAAAAATGAACGAAAGGCGTAAAAAACATGAGTCTGTTTGCCCGGATAAAAACATTCATAGGCAATTTAAGACTGCGGGAGAGAATGCTCTTTATATACATTGCCGGAGGAATTCTGCCGATTCTGCTGTTGGATATTTATACTTATCAGAATACGAGATCGGTGTTGATCCAGAAAGCGAAGGAAAGCGAGATGGATGGGTTAAATATGATCGCGGATTCAATGAGCGAGAGTATGTCCGTCATCTCCGACATTTCCAAACAGATGTACTTTGATGAAAAGATTGAGCATATCGCATTTCATCAGTATGAAAACTATTCGGAGATTCTTGCAGATTACAGAGACTATGATACCATTTCTGATTATCTGAAATATTATTATCATGAAATTTCAAGTATCACGTTGTATCTGAATAATGATACAATTTCCAATAATGAATATTTTGTACATGTAGATCAGGAGATTGCAGAGAAGCCATGGTATCAGAATACGCTCGAACTGAATGGAAAACCGTACTGGTCTTATTCGTATGATTCGTTAAAACGCAAGGATTCACTCCGGATGTCGAGACTTTTATATACGAAGGATATGCAGCTGGTCGGTGTACTTGCAATTAACATGCAGTATAAGAGGACGGAGCTGCCTGTGCAGGAACGGAACGCAGGATACTTATTTAGTGTATAATGACACGGTGGTTCTGCACCGCAATGAATATGAACGGGACACGGATGAAATGATTCTGCTGTTAAAGCAGATCAAAGATGATACTTATTCCGGCAAAGTGCGTTTTCAGGGGGAAGATACCTGTCTGTTATCGACGGTGCGGGTAAAACCGGACTATTCAGATGATTATTATACCTTAGTCAGTGTATGTCCGTATGAAGAGATCGCAGGATCGGCAGCCCGCAGTGCGTTGGGAAGTCTTGTGCCACAGCTTGTCTGCGTGGTGTCTGGTCTTGGAATTATTCTGGTATTTTCCAATCAGTTCAGTACGAGGGTAAATACATTCCGTCTGCAGATGCATAAGGCTGCAACTGGAGATTTTGATATCACGGAGGATATCGGCGGGGAGATGAGATCTCGGATCTCTACCGGGATCTGAAGGTAATGATCGATTCCATACAGGAACTGATGAATAACGTGATCAAAGAACGTGTGCAGAAAGAACAGGTCAATGCAAGGCAGAAAGAAGTGGAATTTAAAATGCTTGCAAGCCAGATCAATCCACATTTTCTGTATAACACGTTAGAGACGATCCGTATGCAGGCAAGAATTCATAATCAGCCGGATATCGAGGAACTGGCAAAAATGCTTGCAAAGATCATGCGGAGAAATATCCAGGTAAGTAATACCTTGCAGCCGTTAAAATCAGAACTGAAACTGGTTGAGTATTACCTGAAAATACAGGATTACCGTTTCCATGACAGAATCCATTACCGTATTGAAACGGAGGGGGACATTGAGCCGTTAAAGGTTATGCCGCTTTTGATCCAGCCTTTTGTGGAGAATGCTTTTGTGCATGGACTTGAAGCAAAGGAGAGCGGCGGTGAGATCGTGATCCGGGTTGAAGTGAGATCACATCTCTGGATCACCGTGACGGATAATGGATGCGGAATGTCCATGGAAAAATTAGATGAAGTACGGAGAGGTTTGAACGATTTTGAAAATCTGGACCGGACACATATTGGAATCTGCAATGTCAATCAGAGAATCAAGCTCCAGTATGGGGGAGGATTATGGAGTGGAATTTGAGAGTAAGACAGGAGCGGGAACAAAAGTATGTATTAAACTTCCGGTGCTGACATCGGAAATCATGTGATAAAAAATGAACACAAATGAGTTCATATTAGAAGATTTGGATATAAAATAATGAGGAAATAATTTAAAGGGGCAGGATACATATGGGAAGGAGTTTTTTTTACAGGTATGCATGTAGTTTACTTGCGTACAATTCGCATGCAGGCAGGCGGATTGCATGTGGTATTATGACAGGAAGTCTGTTGATGGGTTTATATGGCTGCAGTGCTGCGGAAAATACGGTGGCTGTGGATACACAGCAGCAGGAAACCACACAGGAATCATTAGAACCGGTCACATTTACATTTTACAGTGCGGATGGATTGGAGGATACCTGGACGGATCCGGTTGCGCAGATGATTACAGAAAAGACAGGGGTCACATTGAAAATGGATTATCCTGCAGACAGTAATGACAACAGGATAGAACTTATGGTGGCAACCGGGGAATACCCGGATTTCGTGTTTGCCAAGGGTTCGGTATCAACGCTGATCCGCAACAATGCATTGATCGATATGTCGGATCTGATAGATGAGTATGGTCCGAATATTAAAAAGCTGTATGGAGATGAATATGAAAATCTGCGTTATTCCAGTGAGGATCCGTCCATTTATCAGCTGTGCAGTGACAAAGTGCAGGAAGAAACCTTAGAAACATCCGGAACTGCCCAGCTGCAGTGGGCAGTATTGCAGGAAAACCAGTATCGTGTACCATATACGTTGGAAGAATACACGCAGATGATCCGTGATTATATGGAAAAGTATCCAATGATCAAGGAAAGCCGGTCATTGGTATTTCGATCGTCTGTTCCGACTGGCACTGGTATATCATGTTATCGACCCATCCGGGTATATGAATGGTTCCGCAGACAACGGGCAGTGGATCGTGGATGATGAAAAACAGGAAGTTTATTATAAACATGTAGCGGACGGGCAGAAAGAATATTATAAATGGCTGAATGAAATGTACAATGAGGGCATTTTAGATCCTGAATTTGCGACGCAGACGCATGAGGATTTTGTTTTAAAAGTTGCAGAGGGAAGAGTGCTTGGACTTTTGGATGAGGAATGGGATTATACAGGCGCTGAGATATCCCTGCGGGCAGATGGACAGGAGGAGCACACCTATGCGGGGCTTCCGGTCACAATTGATCGATCCGTGAAATGCCCTTCTTTAAAACAGCAGAATCTTGCGGTAGGCTGGGGGATTGGTATTACAAAAAGCTGTAAAGATCCGGTTCGGGCTGTCAGGTTTTTGGACTGGCTCTGCAGTGATGAGGCACAGATCCTGTTAAACTGGGGGATTGAGGGTGTCGATTATTATTATGATGAAAACGGAAAACGGTGCATTACGGAGGAGGATCTTGAAGCGTCCCGGAAAGACACCAATTATTCTGAGCGCACAGGTGTGGGATTTCGTGTTTATCCATATCCAAGTTATGGAAATCAGTCGGTTGATTCCACGGGCAATTCCTATAGTAAGAGTTCAAGGGAAATGGTAAAAGAAGGCTATGATGAGATGGAAAAAGAAGCACTGAAAGCATGGAATGTCGACATGCTGACCGATATTTTCCCACAGAAAGAAGAATTTTCAAAAGATGCATATTCCCCATTGTGGGCGCTGACACTGCCAGATGAACTGGAAAAAATGTTAGTTGCGTTAGATAATGTATCGTGGAAGGGACTCATTGAGTGTGTTGTCAGTCCAGCCGATGATTTTGATGCGAAATGGGATGAATTACAGCAGAATTTAAAGG
>ENA-OQAN01000304-OQAN01000304.1-human-gut-metagenome-genome-assembly--contig:-NODE-304-length-26726-cov-5.348246_pt1 | contig 26726 bp, 30 predicted proteins | sample MGYA00242735_ERZ504527 | MGnify/ENA primary metagenome ERZ504527 (study PRJEB26092, sample SAMD00036230) | human gut metagenome | host: Homo sapiens | study: EMG produced TPA metagenomics assembly of... | reverse complement strand
TGGACGATAAAGAATACGAGGGAAATTTGATTTATTTACTGAACAGCGGCAGTGAATTTATTCGCAATAATTCCAAAGTCCGTTTTGTCAAAAAGGCACAGTATCGTGTAGACAAGCCGGATTATGCGGAACGAGCTGTGACAGAGGCTCTTGTCAATGCGCTTATCCATCGTGATTATATTGTGCTTGGCAGCGAAATCCATATTGATATGTTTGATGATCGGGTGGAAATCACATCTCCGGGCGGTATGTTTGGCGGTGGATCAATTCAGGAATATGATATTTACAGTATCCGTTCCATGCGGCGAAACCCTGTGATTGCTGACCTGTTCCATCGCATGAAGTACATGGAACGCCGTGGAAGTGGCCTACGCAAAATCGTCAGTGAAACCGAAAAGCTGCCTGGATACACAGAGGCATATAAGCCTGAATTTACCTCAACAGCAACAGATTTCAGAGTCATCTTGAAAAATGTAAACTACAACTTAGAGGGTGACGCCCACCAAGTTATCCACCAAGTTACCCACCAAGTTATTGAACTATCAACGGTATCCAAACAGATTTTGGCTTTTTGCACAACACCAAAATCCAAGAAAGAGCTTGCAGTATTTTGCGGCTTCAAAGATTTAAGAAACTTCACTTTGAAGCATATCAATCCGCTTTTAGAATCCGGGCAATTAGAAATGACTATTCCCGATAAACCTAAAAGTCGCAATCAAAAATATATTACAGTTCGTTCCGAATAAACAGAGAAGCAGGGCATTGGGTCTCATCTCCCATTGTCCTGCTTCTTTTTCATTCCAAATTATATTCACATCATTTACCCATACGCCCAATCCTGGATCGCAAATTTCAAACTCTGCACCTTGCCCAGCAGCCAGATCGTAGCCAGCGGCAGTCCCATCGGGCTAATCAAAAATGCCATAACTAGCAAAATTGCACCATTCTGCGGGGAATAGGTAATCAGCACAGCCACGCCAAGCAGAGCAATTACCGTGCTGAGCAGACCAAGCACCAGACCGGATATGTAGATCAGCCCATGCAGAGCCAGACAAAAAGCGTCAACACCCAAATGACCGGTGCAGTTACAATCATCAGCAAACATTTCAAAACCAAGCTGATTGTCAGGCTTCCTTGTGGGTCCCCGTCGATTAAAAGCACTTTCTTTCCGGCCTGTGCCAGACCTATTCCCAAGTTCGCACAGGTTGTTGTTTTGCCAACGCTTCTCCGCTCCCGCTCCGGTCGGTGCTGAACATGTGCCACTGGCACATAGCACCCTTTCTGGTTGTCCTATTTCCACTAAGGCCGTTTTTTGACCCCATTTTTGCCGGTTGTCCTATATTTAACCTAAAAATTGAGTGAAAACGGCTCTCGTTTGGTCAAATGAGGTCAAACTATATCAGCCCGTTTAGGTATAAGAACACCCCGAAAACCTTGATTTTCCGGGGTGTTTGAACCATTTTGATATAGTCTGAGCAGTCGATTATCGCTTGCAGAACTGGGAAGGCTTGATTTTACTGAATTCTTGATATGTAGTGTTGCAAACACGTTACAAACGCACGGCTTCTCATTACTCCTCAGAACACCTCAAAACCTAACTATAAACTTTATATCAGACTCTTACTCTCCCCTAACTTAAATAGATACTACTGTCTTAATTGAAATATATCTACAAAAGCTTTTCTTTAAAAATTCCATGTTCCACATCCACACTATTCATTCTATAAAATGTTCTATGTAACTCCCCTTATCATTGCAAAACTTCTATAATAAAATGGCATCCTTACACCATACGTGAATCCTTTATTCAGCATTTAATCCCATTTCGTTATCCTGATCGTGGCTATACCAAATCGATTCTCTTTTATGTTGGAGATCTTCAACATCTTGAATAAGAGTATAACAAGTCCGTTCAAAATGCGGTTTTAAAATTGTATATTCTGATACAGGTCTAAATTTCAAATTATTAATATAATATGAAACTAGTTTTTTCACATCTTCTTCAGATGAAGTTTCCTCATCAAGAATATCTTCTTCCAAACCCATATCATAATCTTTACTGTATTTTATAGTATTCTCCATTTGTACATCTGTTTTTGGAACTTCAGAATTGTCTGCCGCAAATAAATATACATATTTACACCCTACTAATTCGGATATTTTCAATATATGAGGAACAATTATTTCCCAAAAAACATATACCCCAAATTTAAATTCTATTTCAATATCAGGCTTATAATTTGCATCCTTACACAAAAATTTAATATCAATAGCAGGATAGGTTTCTTGAACATTTTTTACAAACTCACTATCGCCAGCTTGATTTGACGCTTCTTCACGTTCTTTTTTTATTTCCGCCTGCTCTTGTGCATATGAAATTAGTACTGTTGCTCTGTCTGAATCTTCAATCTTCTCATCAAACAACGCATACGCATCCCCCAACAATTCGTATGCAGCATCTTGTTCTTCCTTGCTTAATCCTTCTAAATTACTCTGTTTTATCGCTTTTACTAATTTTTCTACACATTCACGTTCTACAAGTGACATTTTTATAGTATTTAATTCTTTATATAAGATTCCGCAATTAAGAGCATAGTAATATGCAATCTTTCGTGTTCTCTTATCTCTAACTAAAAAAACTTTTGTATTATTATTGCTATCATCATTCCATGCTTTATTATTAAGATATTCTGCAAGTATGTTGCCACTTTTTGCTTGTAAAAATTCTTTAATATCTTCCTTATTTGATCCATACATTCTTAAATTTTCAACAATCAAATTTTCAGAAAGATACTTTTTTTGCTTACTAATCGAATCCATATGACATTCTCCAAAAAAGTCACAGGTATCATTACCTGTGACTTTTAATTCCTAAATCAAGCTAAAACTACACCTTTTCTTCTAAGCATTTCTCGTTTTGCATCTACTCTCATAGCACGCAAAACTTAATTTTTGTGATCCATTCTCATTAGGTGCAAGTCCTTCCCTTGCTTGCTTCCAAGAAAACTCCTCATGAGATAAAGAACTTAAGTCCCATGCATCAAATGAATCATATCGTTCAAATACAGACTCTACTAACCTCTTTTCTTCCTCAGTAAGAGTTTCATTAACAGACTCAAACATATGATTACATTTATACTCGTTCCTTACGCTCCTAAGAACAGGGCCAAATTTCCAAGCTTCAAATGAATCTCCAAACAGAGGATTATTTGTGTTCATCAATGACTCCCTCTGCGAAAAATACATCATTTTGTGCATTTTCATTTCATCCATATCACAGCCATGTCTTTCAACATTCAATTCATTCAAATATTTTGCAACAGCTAAAGTCTTGCTCATATATAACCCTCCTTTCTTTTATACTATTATACTTCTTTTTTTCTAATTTGACCATATACATTTTGTTGTTTTTCTTACTTTTTATACTATACTTATGTGCATTTTTAATGATTCTATACCGTTTACGTACCTTTTTCTAAGAATTAGACACAGATAATTATCATTTATCCAATTATTAAAGACCTTTCTCTATATCTGCTGTAAGAACACCAACCGTAATACCACACTAGAAATCATACTAAATGAAATGATTTACATTTAACTTCATAAAGCCAACACTTCCTCTTCAGTACTGGCTTTATTCAAAAATCACATTATTAAAAAAAACATCTGCCATACTCTCATAGATAACAATGACAAAATATAAAACGGAAGTATATATAGTAACCTTTGCAGTCGATTCTTTGCTGTATATATTATAATACTCTGAATCGGTATCCATATCCAAAGGATAATACTAAATAATTCAATTTTATACACTATCCAATAACAGAGCATTGGGAGTAACAACAAGAACATTCCAATAACTGACTTACATTGTAATTTTTCTTTTAAAGAATATCTGAGCGGAAATCCTTTTTTAACTAAACGTAATTCATTTTGCACATTATAGCTGACAACATTCTGTCCTAATATCAATATAGAAAACAATAATACATACTCAATATATTTTCCGTCTATCTGCGATAATAACATTGTGATTAAAACAATCGCAAAATACTGATACATAATCTGTTTCTTTCTTCTGACAATACTAACCACCTCATAAACCATCAAAAAACGATAGCGGCTGCCATAATATTTCTTCATCAGTCCTTTCATTTCTTTCTGATTATTTTGGAAGAACACTTCATCCTGCGTTTGCAAAACTGTATCATATTCTCTATTCAAAAAACCATATAACATCTGATTATATTGTTGAAAGAACGGGATAATTGCTTGATAGCTAAAATAAGGATATAAAATAAAATATAATCCGTAAATGATCAATAATATACTGGTAACAAATACACTTCCATTAAAAAAACAAATCATTACTACTGCCAACATACATATATTCATAATATCCCGATATTTATATTGTGTTGATAAAACCGTATGCATATTGACGATTGGGTTACAAAGCATAGCCACAATAAACTGTCTTAAGACCATTCCCTCCATTGGAAAAGCCCAAAATAAAATCAACGCAACACACAGCGTCAGTACCATGCTTTTTCCTATCTTCTTCACTCTCCAAATATATGTTTTTTCTATTTTCCAAATATAAGTTTCAGGAGAAATACGCATTCTTGGTATTGTTCCAAACAAATTCATAAACAAGAAACAAAGAATACCATATGGTATAAAAACAGTAATATCCATTCCATAGTTTTTCTGAATCATAGATTGCAATATAAGAATACATGGCACAATAGCAATCAGTATAAAATAAGCACCTATATTTCGTTTGACCATTCTAACTGCAAATTTGAATTTCTGTTTCAAAAGCAACTGATACATACCTACTCCCCTTCAGATAAAATTTTTGCGATTTCCTCTCTGTCAACTTCCTCCATATTGATTTCTCTAATTTGTCCGTTATGTAACAAAAGACACTTGTCACAAACATTTTGTAAACACTCTATATCGTGGCTTGAAATAATGTAAATTCCTTTTTCTTTCTTGTGAAACTCCACTATTACATTTTCTAAAAGTTTCATTTGGACAGGATCAAGCCCTGAAAATGGTTCATCAAAAATAGTAATTTTTTCTTCTTGTATCATTGCACAAGCATTATTTAACCGTTGCATTGTACCTTTTGAAAGTTCTAACGGAGAATAGTTCTCATATTTTTTTAATCCCAACCCATCTAAAATCCTCTCGATTTTATCGAATGCCTCTTGTTTTTTTATCTTTCTGCTTGAAGCAATCAAAAGAAGATTTTCATATATCGTCAACTCATTAAAAAAACTTGGTTGATCCATTGCATAGGCAACCGGCATATCAAGATAATCAACCTTATTCATCTTTTTTCTGTCGATAGAGATTACTCCTGTATAATTTTTTTTCATAATTCGAAAGTATATTTAAAAGAGTAGTCTTTCCAGCTCCATTTCTTCCAACAAGTCCATAAATACAAGCATTTTCAAATGTATAGTTTAAGTCCGAAAAAACAACCGTTTCACCATATTTTTTACTTAAATTTGAAATCTGAATCATAAAATTTCTTTTCCTCTCAAATCCATTTTCGTCAGCCCAACGACTAACAATCCAATAAAAACTACTGTGTCCACAAATAACAGTACAACAATATTTTTTACCACTCCGAAAGTAAAAAGTATGGAGAAAATTTCTACCGACAACACAATAAAACACATATAATTTGTCAAATACTCTGTTATAATATCACCATAATAATTGTTCATCTGTAATTTGGCATAAATAAAAGGTTTTAATAAATAACGGATTATGATACAGCTAACGGGACAAATAAAAATCCAGTTTTTATTCACCAAAGATGTTGCCACACCTTTACTCCATTGTACCGGAATCTCTACCGGCAACTTAGAATAAGACAACGCCCCAATAATCAAGCATAATACTGTAATCGTTATCCAAGTAAGCATACTTCCCCATATATACAAAAAGCTGACTGAATCCAATTTGAAAACAGTTTGATTATCTTTCCAATAATCCTGCAACTCTGTTACATATTGTTCTACCTGTAATTTTTCATAACTAATACTTTCTTCATCCAACATTTTTTCGCACATGAGTTTCGCCTTATTCAAATCAGTAATCTGACTTTTTAATACTTCATTCTGCTTCTCAAGCGTTTCCTGCAAAGTTACTTTCCCAGATATAATACTTCGTATATCCTCAATAGAAATTCCCAATGTACGCAGATATGCTATCTTCTTTATATTTTCCACATCATTTTCAGAATAATCTCTATAACCATTACTTTCATTTCTTGAAGGCTCAACGAGTTTTTCCTTTTCATAAAAACGGACATTAGAACGGGATAAACCTGTTCGTTCTTCTACATCTTTTATTGTCATGTTATGCACTCCTTTCAAGCAACTCTATTTTATCTTAAGAATAAGCTATAAACAAGGTTTACAGTCAAGCATTTATCCAAAATCTCTTTTCTTTTAGTTATAAATCAATTCGACGTTCACAGCCTCTCTTGCACACATCTGTATATTGTTCATTCTCACCACCCATTCCATCTGATTTTCTGCCTTTAACTGTTCCGTGATCCCCTGCGCCTGTTTCATCTGATCTACAATCCTTTCAAAGCGTTCCTGAGCTTGTTCTTCTATATCTGCAAGATAACTATTCAGCCTACTACTTGTAAGCAGAATAATATAAACTACTTTCTTATGTTCTTTCAGATAGCGTTTATGTCTTTGTCCCCATACGCCGATGAATCTTTGTTCTTCTTCCTCCGGCAAAGCAAGACAGGGGATAAGATAATCCCCATGTCTGATATAAGTGCCACCCATTTCTTCAAATATTGTTTTCTTCATAATCGTTTCCACCTTTCTTATCGTTCTCTATCCATAGATTTTTTCTTAACTGACCGCTTCGGCTGCTGTCTGCCTTCCTGCTGATAGCGGTGCAGTTTTTCCAGTACGCTTGCTTTTTTCGGTTGTTCTAATGGATTTTCTTTCTTCTGCTCCGTCTGATTTTCCATGCCCGCAGTTCTTCATTGTATTCCATAATTAGTGCTTCTGCTTTGTTATAAACTTTCTGAAAGGCTTGCACATTGGGATAGCCTTCACGTTTTACGATCTGCTCCATACTCTTATGCAGACGCTTTTCCAAATCCTCTAACATTTCAATTTTCCCTTCCAAAGATTTTCGTTCTTTGCCTTTAAAGAACCCTCGCAGCTCTGACAGTTGTTTTTTCAAAGAAGAAATATCCTGCTGTGTGCGTTTTATCTCCCTTGACTGTCCCTGCAAGTCATACATGACCTTCTGCATATCTTTCCACTCTTGCAAATCAATCTTTGGTACAGGTTTAGGCGGCAGCTTAAATTTGAAAATCACTTCCTGTAAAAAGTTTTTTTGCCCCTCGGATAATCTGTCGAAACATATCCGGCAGCCAACCGTATGTCCTAATAGATTGTAACGTTTCATCTGTGATTTTTTCCTGCTTAATCTTCAAAATATCTTCTTCAGGAACGCCCTCAACCAATGCCACATCAACTGTCCGATTCCATTCCTGCCTTGCCGCATTGTCTGCCTTTATCTCCTCTGCTTTTGGATTGTTCTTTCCGATTTTCTTCGTTGCCAGATAAACACCGCCCTGTTTGAATACCGATAGTTTTTCTAATTCTTCTTTTACATAGTAGTTAATTGTATCTGTAAACAGTTCTTTCACTTCTTTGGTAAAGGCTTTGTTCTTAAACCATTCCTCTTTTTTTGTGAAGATATGACTTTCATATACTTCCCTTTCGGGATAATACTGCATCCGGCTCTGATATTTCCCTGCTCGTCTAAAATCTCTTTTTTCGTGCGTCTATGCTTTCCCTGCTCATCATAAAACATATTTCGGGTGGCAATCTTCGCTTCGGGCTGTTCCAACATTTTCCGTTCGCTGAATACCAAATGAATATGATAATTCGTCTTTGTCTTGTTGTGATGAATGGCTGCGCTGCACTCTACATCATATCTTTTATGAAAAATCTCTGTAAAAAGTCTTACCACATCACCTGCCCTGTACTGAACAAAACTTTCAGGAAGTGCTATGATGAACTCACGCCCTTCAATACATTTCCCTGCTGAGCCGCTTGCCTTAAAATCTAACTGATTTTCTCTTGCAAGATTTTTCCAAAATTCACGCGTTGCCCCTTCTGTCTGATAGGTCGCATAGAGATATTCCTGTCTTTTCGGATTGGAGATATAATCAATCCTTCCTGCCACGTCGGACAGCTTACTTTGCCTGATAAATGAATGTCTGCCTATAAGCATCCTCCTTTCCCGGCTCTCGTCGATTTTATTGTGAGTAGGTGCATAGGCACCTGTTTACGAACTGATTGCCGTATCCGGCATAAGCCTCGCAGAGCAATACACAGAGTATAAACCATAGGTTTGTGCGATGGGTGTATTTCGCTCTCAATCGCCGAGGGCTGTTTTTGTATTACATAATCTGATTATTGCTCAGACTTGCGATTTCATTTATGGGCGTATCCGCCCTTTTGATTTACCCGTATCCGGGCTGCTTTAACATCTGCAACACTCCCTTCTGCTAAAAAATAAAATAAATTCAAAAATTACACGTATAAGCGTATAAACGTATCTTCCATACTTTTCAGGAACCTGTAATCCCTTGATTTTCCTGAAGATATACGCATATACGCTTCTTTGGAAAATTCTTTTTTATCTGTTTTTCATCCGTATCAACGATAGCTGTCTATGCGTATCTGCGTATGAATTCCCTGAAATCCTCTGGCATTTTTTCCATTATCTGAAGGAATATTTGTAGAATAATGAATGTGATACTTCTTTTCATTTTCTTTTAAGTACCCTGAAAAACTTTTTGCACTCATAGGTTTTTCCGTATTATCCTCACACCAACGGCAGTATGCTTGATAAAGATTCTTAGAAGTCGCTGTTGTATTTTCTTCCAAACGAATATACCCTGATGACTGCATAAAAGCGATAATGTTGTTCCCCGATTCCATAGCTTCGTGTAGATTTTTCTTTGCACGTTCACTGATGGTAAAGCGGTATTTATTTTTCAGTAATCGTTTCAATCCCTCCAGACACCAGAGAAAAATATCGTCTGCTTCTCTTTGCAGTTTCTCAATCAGATAGGGATCATCTACTCTGTCTGGCGGCACATCTTTGACCGTAAGGATAATCTGTCTGCGGTAAAATCCATAGGAACGATCATGCAAAGCACTCAGACTCCCGTTTCCAAAGCAGAGAAATCTGACATATAAATTACCCTGTACGCTCTGCTTTGACTTCCTTTCCAAATCCATCTTATCCTCCAGAGTGACTATGGTTTTAATGTAGTTGGTGTCTTTCAATGCTTCCAGTTTCATATCATCATCCACCATCAAAAGCCTGTATTCCAAATCTGCCCTTGCAAAACGATTATGCTCTACCTTTTGAATATTGCTTACATTCATATTCGTTCCGAGAATTTTTCTCATAACCAAACCGATACGGGATTTTCCCTCTCCTCCTTTTCCTAAAATAATCAATAACTTCTGTGCCTTATTGGATGGGATTAAGCAATATCCCATATATTCCTGCAAGGTAGGAATATCATCTTCCTCCAACAGTTCTGAAAGAAATTTCAGCCACCGTTCCGGCTTTGTTTCTTTCATTTCATACTTTACAGGCAATCGGTTCAGACAGAATTCTTTCTTCTCTGTAAAATCTCCATTCAGAAAATAAGTTCCGTTATTCACATGGATACGATCCATTTGCACCGGAAGTTCTTCTGAATAGGCTTCCAGTTTAAGAACCTCCAAAAGCTGTTTTACTTTCTTGGAAATTCCTTTCGTAAGAACCGGTTTTACCATTCTATAAATTTCTTTTTCTACTTCGCTATCTGGCAGCATTCCATCATAGCTGAAAAAGATACCGTTGATACATTTCAATGGCATTCTTTGCAGGAAATTTTCACAAAATGCTACCTCATCAATCTGCCCATCCTCAAACCATTCCTGAGAGTACTCTTTAAAGTTCATTTCTCTCTGATTCAATGCTTCTTCCAGTCTGTTCCTTGTTGTTTCGTCTATATTCTTCCATTCGTTCTTCAATTCTTTTCACATCCTTCCCACTATCTAGTAAAAATTCAATTCTGTCCTGTAACTCTCCAAACACCAGTAAATCCAGATAGTAATTTATCTTTTCTGTCTGCTGACAGGCTTCTATAAATTCTGCTTTCCATTCTTCCTCTAGTGTTTTTGGTGCATAGCTCACTTTCCATTCTTTCAGCAGATGAAGATAATCTGATAAAATGCGGATACTTTCCCGTTCCCATTCTTCAAATTTCTTTTCGGTCTGGTACAACGTTCTTTTCGGTTTTTCTTTCTTCTTACTGGTATTCCTTTTCTTTGAGCTATCCGTAAAAACCGGTATCCCAAAATCTTCTGCCAGTTTCTTTGCTGCTTCCAATGGTGCAAGATGAAAGAAATCTGCCACAAACGTAATTACATCCCCTTTCGCACCACAGGCAAAACACCAAAATCCTTTGTCTACTTTCATACTGGGATGCCTATCATCATGAAAAGGGCAACAGACCATCCCGTTTTTACTGACTTTCAATCCGTACTGCTCGGCAGCCTGCCTTGCAGTTACGTTTTCTTTTACTACTTGAAAAATATTCAATTCGACTCCTTTAAAATTTTCGTTGTATTCTCTCAGAGCCTTTGATATACTGAATTTGCGAGATAGAGTTATCAAAAGCTCTGAGAAGTTGTCCTTGTGTTACGCAAGGGCTTTTTCTTTTCCCTGCTTTTTTGCCTCTTCATTGAAATATCCAGTTTCCTCCCATACTTTACGATCAGAACAGTAATAACTGAATTCATTGGAATCGCCCATCTTCATTGCCACTCCAAATTTCAAAATTCCCTGCTGTATTCCGATACGAACGTAATGAGCATCTTTTCCGATTGCTTTTGCGATTTCCGTAATTGGCACATTTCTTCCCGTAAATGGTGGCAATTCTACATATAATCTTTTATCCATTTTCCACATCCTCCTTTACAATCTGACTAAGTTCTTGATCTAAAGCTGTAGCAATTTTATATGCTACCTGCGGTGTACAGCCCTTTCCTGATATAATGCAGGAAATCGTCTGCCTTGACACTCCACTTAACTCAGCCAATTTCTTAATTGTTAATCCTCTTTCTCCCATCAAAATCTGCATTTTAAATACGTTTATCTTCATTTTATTTCTCCTCTCCTTTTTTAATATGCACTTTTAATACGTATTTTTATTATATGCACTTATTCTGCACATGTCAATACTATTTTATATAAATATGTACTTGTAATTCGTATTTTTCTATGATATGATAAGCGTGAGGTGAATAATGATGAGTAATGAGAAGTTACATAACAATCAAATCGGACTTAGAATCCGTACTGCTCGAAAAGAAAAAGGTATCAACCAAACAGAGCTTGCAAATTTGTTAGGGAAATCGCTTCGCACAATCCAAAAATATGAAAGCGGAGAAATCGAAGTTTCCATTGCTATGCTCAATGAAATCGCAAAAGTTTTAGGCTGCGAATCTACATATCTTATAGGGTATGATGCCGAGAGAAAACCTTTAGAAAATCTTTCTGATATTATGAATTTCTTATTTCAGTTAGATAAGATAAAGGAACTTGGCTTCAATATCGAAGTCAAACGCCCACCACATTATGATGGCTGGGAATGTGCTATTACTTTTAATGGCAAAGATGTTTCTACGGAGTTAAATCAGGATCTCTGTCTATTCTTAGAAGAATTTGAGGATAAAAGAAATGAAGTCAGGGACTATCAGACAAGTCTTGAATCTTATCAGAAGTGGCAGGATAAGACACTTGCTTATTACGCAAATGCAAAACTGACCGAAAAAGAAACAGAAGAAATCTCAAACGAAGAACGGATACGAAGATTTCAAAAAATCATGAACGAACGGTACGGTAAGAAAGAGTCCTAATTTTTAAGGAGGATTTTTAGAATATGAAATTACCGAACGGCTACGGAAGTGTAGTAAAACTATCTGGAAAAAGAAGAAAACCTTGGATGGTTCGTAAAACCACAGGCTATCGTATTGATCCAGTCAAAGAAAAGAAAGTAAATGAATATATCATCATTGGATATGCCGCCACAAAAACAGAGGGATTACAAATACTGGCTGATTACAATCGGAATCCTTATGATACGAAGGCAGCCAAAATGACTTTTGATGAAGTGTATGAAGAATGGTCTAAGAAAAAATTTCCTACGGTATCCGAAAGCAATATCAAAGGATACAAGGCATCTTACAAAACATGTGGCATTCTTTACAACCGAATTTTCAAGGATTTAAAACTGGCAGACTTACAACAGGTTATTGACACCTGCGGAAAGAATTTTCCCACATTGAAGAAAATCAAAATCCTGTTCAACCAGTTATATGAATTTGCATTGAAGAATGACATCTGCAACAAAGATTATTCTACTTTTGTTGAAATCGCCCAGTACAAAGACCGCAATCCAAACAAGCATACACGTACAAAATTCACGAAAGAAGAAGTCGCAAAAGTCTGGACAATGAAAGAGGATAAATACTATCAGATTATCCTCATGCTGCTCTATAATGGCACACGTATCTCTGAATTTCTTGATTTGAAGAAAGAAAATGTGCATCTGGAAGAACAGTATTTTGATGTAATTGACAGCAAAACAGAAAACGGAATCCGAAAAGTTCCGATTGCTGATAAGCTCCTGCCTTACTATAAAGACTGGCATAATTCTTGTCCTGATTGCGAATATCTTCTTCATACAGAGGATGGCAAAAGATTTCTTTATCGCAATTACTATGACAGCTATTGGACTCCTCTTGTGGAACAGATTGGAATTGACCGTACGCCACATTGTACCCGGCATACCTGTATTTCCATGTTATCGGAAGCTGGTGTTCAGGATACAACAATCAAGAAAATTGTGGGGCACTCCGGTGCTATGACTTTGACAGAAAAAGTTTATACTCACTTAGATATGCAGGTTCTTGTAGACGCAATCAACAAAACCTTAGAAAATGAGGATAGCATAACTTCCGATATAAAATCCGCATAATAAAAAGGACACTCTCCAGTGTCTAGCACCGAAAAGTGTCCTATATTTTTTAGATATTTTTGTTGCAAACGTGTTGCAAATGCGTTGCGAACTGAGTAAATTCCACCGCTTTTTACCACATCTGACAACTCCACAAACCCTTGTAAAACAAGGATTTGAACGTAAATCCGAGTTCCGAAGATTATCGTTTGCGTAACTGAAATTAACGCTTGCTGAACTGCGGAGCGCGACGAGCTGCTTTGAGACCGTATTTCTTACGTTCTTTCATACGTGGGTCACGAGTTAAGAATCCAGCAGCTTTCAGAACTGGTCTGTAGTCGTTGTCTGCCTGAAGAAGGGCTCTTGCAACACCATGTCTGATGGCACCAGCCTGTCCTGTGTATCCACCGCCATGAACGTTAACTAATACGTCAAATTTGCCTTCTGTTTCTGTTGCAGCTAAAGGCTGACGAACGATAACTTTCAGTGTATCTAATCCAAAATATTCATCGATATCTCTTTTATTGATTGTGATCTTACCGGTTCCAGGTACAAGATAAACTCTTGCGATTGATTTTTTTCTTCTTCCTGTTCCGTAGAATTTTGCGCTAGCCAATGTTTTCTACCTCCTAATTAAAATGTTAAAGCTTCTGGTTTCTGAGCTTCATGTTTGTGTTCCGGTCCTGCATATACGAAAAGTTTTGTGTACATGCTTCTTCCTAAAGGTCCTTTTGGAAGCATACCTTTAACTGCGAGCTCGATAACTCTCTCAGGTTTCTTTGCTAACATTTCTTTTAATGTGGTTTCTCTCATTCCACCTACATAATCGGAGTGATTGTAGTAGATTTTCTGCTCTAATTTCTTACCTGTAACTTTGATCTTGTCAGCGTTTACGATGATTACATAATCACCTGTGTCTACGTGTGGTGTAAACTGTGGTTTATTTTTTCCTCTTAAAACGCTTGCTACTCCGGATGCCAGACGGCCAAGAGTACATCCATCAGCGTCAACTACATACCATTTTCTTTCGATTTTATCTGGATTAGCCATATAAGTCTGCATGGTTTTACCTCCTGTTATTTATCAACGATAGTTAATTAACCGCGGAATTTCCCGCGAATATAAGTTATTGGAAACGCCGGTGCTAAAAATGCGGAAATGTCCGAAACCGCTGATAAATACTTTCGCCTGGGCTATTTGGCTTAAGCATCTCGCACTACGTCACATTTGGTTATTATATTATAAGGGTTCTGTTCTGTCAATAGGTTTTGTGTCGTTTTTTCAACTTTTTTTCGTTACTCCCCCGTTTTTTGTTTTTCATCAAAAAACTGTTGATCAGTTATCCCACCGGCAATTATCGAAACGGATGATTTTCTCCTCCTGACTATCAATCAAAAAATTCAATCCCCATCAGTGTCAGTCCCTGCGCCGGTGCAGTCGGACCTGCCATTTCACGGTTGCAGGCTTCCAGAATTGTCTTACTCTCTCAGGCGGATACTGTCCGTTTCCTACTTCGATCAGAGTTCCGGAGATGATTCGTACCATGTTGTAGAGGAATCCTGTTCCTGTTACACGTATGGTTACGATATCTCCGTCACGCCATACATCAATTCCTGTCACTGTACGGATAGTTGTTTTTACCTGCGCTTTTGCACCGCAGAAAGAAGCAAAATCATGCTGTCCGATCAGGTATGAGGTTGCTGCTTTCATCTTATCTACATCCAGTTTGTAGTGGTAGAAATAGGTGTATAAGCGCTCTGTCGGAACCGGAAATTTGCGATTCAGGATGCGGTATTCGTATGTTTTCTCGCTGTCGCAGTAACGGGGATGGAAATCCGGTTCTACTTCTTCAGAAAGCTGAATGCGGATATCTTCCGGAAGACGCTGGTTCAGTGCATAGGAAATCTTTTCTCCGGGAATGCGTGTGTTGGTGTCAAATACTGCCACATTTCCCATGGCATGAACCCCTGCGTCTGTACGGCTTGCACCGATCGTTTCTATCTTCTCGCCAAGAAGCTCGGACAGTGTTTCATTTAAAACCCCCTGCACAGTAATCCCGTTTGGCTGTGTCTGCCAGCCGCAATAGTTTGTGCCGTCATATGCAACTACAAGACCAATTCTTTTCATCTGTTTTCCTCCATAAAAATTGAAAACTTTGTTATAACAAAATAAACAATATGCTGTAATCCTTTCCTACCGGATTACAGCATATAAAATATCTTTATAAATTATATCAGTACTTTCTCAGATTCCCACAATTCTGAAAACAATGGCGATTCCCAGATAAGCCCACATCACCACATAGGAAATGTAGTCTCTGGACTCATAACGCAATGGCTTCATCTGGGTTCTGTTATCCCCTCCATGATAGCACCTTGCTTCCATGGCCATGGCCAGATCATTTGCTCTTCTGAACGCAGAAATAAACAGCGGAACCAGAAGCGGAATCATATTTTTTGCCTTCTGAATTATATTTCCGGTTTCAAAATCTGCGCCACGTGCAATCTGTGCTTTCATGATCTTATCGGTTTCCTCCATAAGGATTGGGATAAAACGCAGCGCAATAGACATCATCATGGCAATCTCGTGGATTGGCACATGAAGTTTATTTAACGGCCTGAGAAGTCGTTCCAGACCATCTGTAAGCTGATTGGGTGTGGTAGTCAGCGTCATAAGAGAAGAACCGATCACCAGATACGTCAGGCGGATGGCCATTCTTCCGGCCAGCTTCAGGCCCTCCTCTGTCACATGCAGGATTCCCCACTGCCAGAGAACCTTTCCGGGTGTCAGAAATATATTAAATACCACTGTGATCATAAGAAGCATCACGATTGCCTTCAGTCCCTTGAACATAAATTTCACAGGAACTTTGGAAAGAATGATCATCGCTGCCAGAAATATAGTTGCCACTGCATATCCCGGAAATGTATGGAATACAAAGACAGAGATGATGAACACCAGCGTACCCACCAGCTTTGCTCTCGGATCCATTTTGTGCAGAACGGAATCTGCAGGATAATACTGTCCTATTGTAATGTCTCGGATCATACTTCCTGCCCTCCCTTATTCTCTTCTTGTTCTGCAGACTTTTTATCCATTGTTTCCTTCTGAATGCTTAAATCTTCATCAGGCACATCTGAATGAGACTCTTTCGTCCCATCCTCAGTCAGATCAGCTTCCATCTCACTAATTAAGGTTTCTGCTTTGGCATTTTCTTTTTTCGACTGACTGTCTGAAACAGATTGTCTGTCACCGGACAATTTCCCGGGATTACATTTTCTTAAAACTGCAAGGATATTCTCTTTTGCCTCATCCACCGTTGTAGCAGTTACATCTACATCCAGGCCTTTTTCCTTCAACGCATGCATGATATAAGTAATCTGCGGTGCTGCAAGTCCCATGGCCTCCAGCTCTCTGTAATGAGCAAATACTGCTTTAGGAGCATCGTCATATGCGATTTCTCCGTCATTGACTACGATCAGTCTCTCCGCATATTTTGCAATATCCTCCATGCTGTGGGATACAAGGATAATAGTAATCCCTCTTACTTTATGAAGCTCTGCGATCTGGTCAAGGATATCATCTCGTCCTTTCGGATCCAGACCTGCAGTTGGCTCATCCAGAATAAGAATTTTCGGATTCATTGCCAGTACACCGGCAATAGCAACTCTTTTCTTCTGTCCGCCGGAAAGCTCAAAAGGGGATTTACTGAAATTTTTCTCCTTGAAACCTACGTGCTGCAGTGCTTTCTTTGCTTCTACTTCTGCCTCTTCCCTGGATAATCCCTGATTCATGGGACCAAAGCATACATCAGAAAGCACATCATTCTCAAAGAGCTGATGCTCCGGATACTGAAATACAAGACCAACCTCGCTTCGCAGGGCACGACGATCATATTTCTCTCCCCAGATATCCTCTCCATTATAAGTGATCGTACCGGAAGTCGGACGGATCAGAGCATTGAAATGCTGGATCAGTGTAGATTTCCCACTTCCTGTATGTCCGATAATTCCGATAAACTGTCCGTCCGGAATAGAAAGATTGATATCTTTCAGCGCATGGATCTCATAGGCAGTTCCCGGACTGTAGGTATAAGTTACATTTTTTAATTCTATTGACATAAGGCATTCACCAGCTCCTCTGTAGTCAGTATTCCCTCCGGAACATCCACTCCGGCTTTATGAAGTTCGTGTGCCAGAAGTGTTACCTGCGGCACATCCAGTCTGTATTCTTTCAGAGTTTCCACCTGTGAGAAAATCTCCCTGGGTGTTCCCTGCATCACCACTTCTCCGTTGTCCATAACATATACCTTGTCCGCATGAACAACTTCTTCCATATAGTGGGTGATCAGAATGACTGTCACTCCTTCCCGTCTGTTAAGGTCACTGACTGCCTCAAGAACTTCCTTTCGTCCATTCGGATCCAGCATTGCAGTTGGCTCATCCAAAATGATGCATTTCGGACGCATTGCCATGACACCGGCAATTGCAACTCTCTGCTTCTGTCCGCCGGAAAGTTTATTCGGAGAATGATAACGATAGGATGTCATTCCTGTTTTTTTCAGGCTCTCATCTACACGCTCCCAGATTTTCTCTGTGGGCACACCCATATTCTCCGGTCCGAACCCTACGTCTTCTTCTACTACAGTTCCTATGATCTGATTGTCAGGATTCTGAAAAACCATGCCCGCTTTCTGTCGGACTTTCCATAATTCCGGCTCTTTAGACGTGTCAATCCCATCTACCACAAAGTTCCTTCCGTCGGAAGCAACAGCGCATTCAGGTGCTTTGCAAGAGTAGATTTTCCGGAACCATTATGTCCCAGAACAGCCACGAATTGTCCGGCTTCAATGTCCAGGTTTACATCATTGACAGCACGCTGCGTATCCTGCACGTTACCATCTTCATCATACTTGAGATAGTCAAATCCCAGCTTGAATGCCTTGATAATTCCCATAATATTTTTTGTCCTCGTATTTTGTCTGTCTGCTGCTTATTTTCACAGGAAAAGAATCCCGTCAGTAAACAGCGAATATTTATTTTTTCAGGCTTCTTCAGTAGCTGCCAGTCCGGTCAACTCGTCAATCAGAGCCCAGATCTCATCTCTTCCCTGCTTCGTCTCAGCAGAGAAAGGAATAATAATGCCATCTTTGCTCAGCTTCAGCCCTTCTTTGATTGCTTTGATATTTTTCTGAACCTGGCTTCGTTTGAGCTTGTCAAGCTTCGTTGCAATAATGATCGGCTCATAGCCATTGTTCAGAATCCAGTCATACATCATCTTGTCATTTGCAGACGGATCATGACGGATATCAATAAGAAGGAAAACCGCCTTCAGGTTTTTGGATGTATGAAGATATCTTTCGATCATCTTGCCCCATTTTTCCTTCTCAGACTGTGAAACCTTTGCGTATCCGTAACCAGGGAGGTCTACCAGATACATGGCTTCATTGATATTATAAAAGTTAATGGTCTGTGTTTTTCCCGGCTGTGCACTTGTTCTGGCAAGAGATTTCCGGTTCATCAGCCCGTTGATCAGAGATGATTTTCCCACATTTGATTTTCCTGCAAATGCAACCTCCGGTCTGTTGGTGTCCGGAAGTTTGCTGGTAATACCGCATACGATATCTAATGATACATTCTTAATAACCATTGATTTCCTCTCTTTTTTCACAACAAATGGTCAATCTTTACTGACTGACCATTTATTTTATACCAGTGCCTTATTAAGCACTTCCTTCATCGAACTTACAAAGGTAATGGTAAGTCCGTCTGTGATTTCCTTATCTAATTCCTGAATATCCGATTTGTTTTCTGCCGGCACTAACACCTCTTTGATCTTAGCATATTTTGCCGCAAGAAGTTTTTCTTTCAAACCGCCGATCGGAAGAACTCTTCCTCTCAGTGTGATCTCACCGGTCATTGCAAGGTCTGCCCTTACCGGCTTCTTAATAATTGCGGAAAGGATTGCAGTTGCCATGGTAATACCTGCGGATGGTCCGTCTTTTGGTACTGCCCCTTCCGGAATATGCACATGAATATCGTTTTCCTGGAAAAATTCCGGCTCAACTTTATAGTCAGAAGCAATGGAACGAATGTAAGTAATACCTGCCTGTGCAGACTCTTTCATAACATCTCCCAACTGTCCGGTGAGCATCAGCTCACCCTTGCCGGGCATTACATTGACTTCAATCTGCAGTGTATCGCCACCCACCTGTGTCCAGGCAAGCCCGCGGGAAATACCAATCTCATCTTTCTTATTTGCCATAAGATAGTTAAAATGCTCTTTTCCAAGAAAATCTGACAGATTCTTTGAAGTCACTGTAACTTTCTTTTTATCTTCTTCCATGATCAGACGTGCAGTTTTTCTGCATATCTGTCCGATGGTTCTCTCCAGGTTTCGAACTCCGGCTTCTTTTGTATAATTGTTGATGATCTTCTTAAGAGCCGCTGACTGGATTGTCAGTTTACCTTTCTCGATACCGTTCTCTTCCATCTGCTTCGGAATCAGATGTTCCTTTGCAATATGTTCCTTCTCATTCTCAGTATAACCTGCGATCTCGATCAGTTCCATACGGTCAAGAAGTGGTCTCGGAATGCCCTGAACATCGTTTGCAGTTGCAATAAACAGTACTTCTGAAAGATCCTGTGGAACCTCTATATAATGATCCATAAATCTGCTGTTCTGTTCCGGATCAAGCACCTCAAGAAGTGCCGCAGAAGTATCTCCTTTATAATCACTGCTGGTCTTGTCAATCTCATCCAGAAGCATCAGAGGATTGCTCACTCCTGCCTGCTGTAATGCTGCAGTGATCCTTCCCGGCATTGCTCCTACATAAGTCTTTCTGTGGCCCCGGATCTCAGCCTCATCTCTCACACCGCCCAGACAGATACGTACATATTTCTTATGCATTGCTTCTGCAATCGATCGGGCAATGGAGGTTTTACCTGTTCCGGGAGGTCCTACCAGACAAAGGATCGGACTTTTTCCCTTATGTGTCAGTTTGCGGACGGAAAGGAACTCCATCACACGCTCCTTCACATCTTTCAGACCGTAATGACCTTCCTGAAGTACTTTCCATGCTTCTTTCAGATCATCAGAGTCTGTGGATTTCTTCTCCCACGGAAGTGCCAGCATGGTCTCAATATAACCGCGCAGTACTGCATTCTCGGATACATTGCTGTTGGTATTCTTAAATCTCTCGATTTCTTTGCCGATTTTCTCTTTTACCTCATCGCCGGCCTGAAGTTCCTGGAGTTTCTTCTTAAACTCCTCTGCGTCATCCGCAGTATTATCCTCACCCAGTTCCTCACGTATCAGTTTCAGCTGCTCTCTGAGAATATATTCTCTCTGATTCTTATCAATTCTGGCCTTCACTTTTTTTCTGGAGATCTCTGCCAATCTGCATGATCTCAATCTCATTTCCAAGGATTGCACCCAGAACTTCATAACGTTCCTCCAGTGTAAGTGCCTCCAGGATCTTCTGCTTATTCTGATAAGATAAAGGAATATTTACGGCAATCTGCTCAACCAGTTCCTCAACATTATCTATATTTAAAATCTGTGCTACCAGCTCTTTGCTGACTTTTCCATTTTCCATGCAGTATCTGTGGAATAATTCCTTAAGGCTTCTGTGCATGGCTTCCATCACTGGTTCCGGCATCTGCATTTCTTCTTCATCAACAGGTGTGATCTCACTTCTGATAAACGGAAACTCCTGCTCAAATTTCACAAGTGTGGCTCTTACCGTTCCCTCTACAAGTACCCGCAAAAGGTTCTGCGGAAGTTTCACAACCTGTTTGATATAAGCAATGGTTCCTACATGATATACACCTGCCAGATCCGGTGATTCCACCTCAGGATCAATCTGAGTAACCAGAAAAATCTTCTGGTCATGAAGCATGGCAGCTTCAATCGCCTTGACAGAACGCTCCCTGCTCACATCAAAATGAACGATCATCCGGGAAGGATGGTAGTCCCTCTGAGAGCGATCGCAGGCAGCACTATATTCTGATTTGTCATTTATTGTTCAGTCCCTTTCATCAGGCTGTTTCCGGTTTATCCTTCTTGTGTGTCCGGGACGTTCTTCTGCTTCCGGCTGTCTTCGCCTGTGCAGGAGCTTCTCCGCGGACGATCTCCGGCTCACCGGTGCCATCTACTACATCTTTAGTAATTGTACACTTGCGGATCGTGTCATCTGACGGAATCTTATACATCAGATCCATCAGTGAACCTTCCATGATCGCACGCAAACCTCTGGCTCCTGTCTTACGTTCCAGAGATTTCTTTGCGACCAGTTCAAGTGCATCATCTTCAAAATCAAGTTCAACACCATCCAGTTCAAATAATCTGTGATACTGTTTGGTAAGTGAGTTCTTCGGCTCTTTCAGAATACTGATCAGCGCATTCTCATCCAGCGCATCCAGAGTTACAACTACCGGCACACGACCGATAAACTCAGGAATCAGCCGAATTTGATAAAGTCTTCCGGCATTACATCCTTCAGGATTTCACCCACATTTCTGTCTTCCTTAACAGAAACCTCTGCACCGAAACCGATGGACTTGGTATCCTGTCTGGACTCAATGATCTTCTCGATTCCGTCAAAAGCACCGCCGCAGATAAACAGAATATTTGTTGTATCAATCTGAAGAAACTCCTGATGAGGATGCTTGCGGCCGCCCTGAGGCGGAACACTTGCCACTGTACCTTCCAGAATCTTCAGAAGTGCCTGCTGCACACCTTCACCGGAAACATCGCGGGTTATGGATGGATTCTCAGATTTTCTTGTGATCTTATCAATCTCATCAATATAGATAATTCCGTACTGTGCACGTTCAATATCATAATCTGCTGCCTGAATGATCTTGAGAAGAATATTCTCAACATCCTCTCCTACATATCCGGCTTCTGTCAGTGTAGTAGCATCTGCAATAGCAAACGGTACATTCAGAAGTCTGGCAAGTGTCTGAGCCAGCAGAGTTTTACCTGAACCTGTAGGTCCAAGCATCAGAATATTACTCTTCTGAAGCTCTACATCAGAATTTTTTGACGCAAGAATTCTTTTATAGTGATTATAAACAGCAACGGAAAGAGCCTTTTTTGCTGCATCCTGACCAATTACATAATCATCCAGAACTGCATGGATCTCTTCCGGTTTTAACAGATTAATATCAGAATTCAAAACCTCGTCATCATAAGGATTTAATTCTTCCTCCATGATCTCTGAGCAGATGCCAATGCACTCGTCGCATATAAATACTTTACCATCCGGACCTGCGATCAGTTTTCTTACCTGATCTTCTGTCTTCTGGCAAAAGGAGCATCTTACTTTTCCTTCTCTCATTTTTTCTGCCATGAATTTATGTCTGTCCTTTCTCTATACTAACTAATAAGACTCCTGTGACGATTCACAGGAGTCTTATCTTTCGCATTATTTATGCATGACTACACCGTCAATCAGTCCATATGCCTTTGCTTCTTCAGCAGTCATATAGTTGTCCCGGTCTGTATCACGCTCAACAACTTCTATCGGCTGACCGGTATTTGCAGCCAATAACTCATTTAAAGTTCTCTTTGTCTGTGCGATATGATCTGCCACGATCTGGATCTCTGTTGCCTGTCCCTGCGCACCGCCGGATGCTGATGGATCATGATAGTGGAATGCGGAAGAGCAAATCTCTTTCCTTTTGCACCGCCTGCCAGAAGAAAGGCACCCATGCTGGCAGCCATTCCAAGACAATGGTAGAAACATCGCATTTAATATACTGCATGGTATCATAGATCGCCATGCCGGCTGTTACGGAACCGCCCGGGCTGTTGATATACAGCTGAATATCTTTACCAGGATCTTCTGCTTCCAGGAAAAGAAGCTGTGATACGATCAGTCCTGCACTCACATCATTTACTTCCTCACCAAGAAAAATGATTCTGTCCTTCAGAAGCCTTGAATAGATATCATAGCTTCTCTCTCCCCTGCTTGTCTGTTCAATGACATAAGGTACTAAACTCATATAAACGCCTCCATTTACGCGGCTGACTTTTTTCCGAAAGAGGTAGACATCTGAGCCTGTCTCTTTCCGGTTCTTAAAATTCGATTACTTTAAAATTAAACTTCCTTAGCAGCGTCAGCGATAACAGTAACTGCTTTCTGTACAGCCATGTCTTTCTTCATCTGCTCAAGTTCACGCTCTCCAAGTAATTCTTTTAACTTGTCAGCTTCCATTTTGTATGCTTCAGCCATCTTGGAGATCTCTTCGTTTACTTCTTCCTCTGTTGGCTGAATGTTCTCAACTTCTGCTACTTTCTCAAGAACCAGTCTTGTCTGGATTCTCTTTAATGCCTGTGGTTTCATGTCTTCCATCATCTTGTCAGCTGTCATGCCAGTGAACTGGAAGTACTGATCCATGGATAATCCCTGGGACTGCATTCTTCTGCTGAAATCATCAAGCATCTGACGGCACTGTGTCATAAGCATAGCTTCCGGAATATCCATCTGTGCATTTTCGATTGCTTTATCTATTGCTGCATCTTCTTTTGCACGTTTTGCTTCGTCTGCTTTCTTATCTTCAAGGTTTGTTTTTACATGCTCTTTGTACTCTGCAAGTGTATCGAACTCAGAAACATCTTTTGCAAAATCATCATCCAGTTCAGGAAGTTCTTTTGCTTCGATCTTCTTAACTGCGCATTTGAAGATTGCTTCTTTACCTGCAAGTTCTTTTGCCTGATATTCTTCAGGGAATGTAACTTTTACGTCTACATCATCGCCAACTTTAGCACCAACAAGCTGTTCCTCGAATCCCGGGATAAATGTGTTGGAACCAAGTGTCAGAGGATACTCTGTAGCCTGTCCGCCATCGAAAGGTACTCCGTCTACAGATCCTTCGAAGTCGATTGTTACAATATCATTTAACTGAGCTGCGCGGTCTTCTACGCTGATTGTTCTGGAGTTTTTCTCCTGCTCTTTCTTGAGTTCAGCTTCTACGTCTTCGTCTGTTACTGTGATTTCAGTTTTCGGTACTTCTACACCTTTGTAATCACCTAATGTAACTTCCGGTTTAACAGCAACTTCTGCTGTGAAGATGAATGCTTTTCCAGGCTCAGCCTGTGTGATGTCGATTGTCGGCTGGGAAACGATCTCAAGTTCGCATTCAGCTAATGCTTTGCTGTAGTGTTCCGGGATCAGAGCGTTAACAGCATCTTCAAGGAATACTCCTTTGCCATACATCTGCTCGATCATTTTTCTTGGAGCTTTTCCTTTACGGAATCCAGGGATGGAAATTCTTCCTTTTGCTTTCTGGTATGCATTCTGCATTGCTTTTTCTAAATCTTCAGCGGCAACTTCGATAGTAAGTTTAGCCATGTTTTTTTCCATTTTTTCCACCTGTAAACTCATGTTACAATGTTCCTCCTTAAATTCAGGTTATATTTTGCGACTGGTTTTTCAGCTGCGTTATATCATTCACAGTTTTTACCTATTTCTATATATTCAAGTCTGAGCTCCGCTCCCACCATTGCAGAAGCGGGAGAGTTACTGTTCACTCTGTGTCAGTAACGCAAGAAGTCTGTTTATAACTCAATTATATATTTACAGTCATTGTAGCAGTATAGCACAAAAAATCCAAAAGTGCTAGTGTTTTTTCGCATAAAAATAAGGGTTTTGGGATGTTTTAACGTGTGTAAACTACAGATTCTGCGATTTCTTTTGCTTTTTCTTCATTTTCGAGCTGTGAAATCAGGGAGAGTGCGAAGTCTACAGCCGTTCCCAGGCCGCGGCTGGTGGTTATGTTTCCGTCTACTACTACGCTGTCTTCACTTGTTACTGCGCCATCTTTGGAGAGAACTTCCATGAATGACGGATAGGAAGTTGCTTTGCGGCCTTTGAGGAATCCCAGTCCGGAAAATACGCTTGGAGCTGCGCAGATGGCTGCGATTTTTTTGCCTTTATTGTTGAAGTCTGTCAGGAGGTCGACGAGTGGTTTGTAACCGGCAAGGTATTTGGTTCCCGGCATTCCTCCAGGAAGAACGAGCATGTCGGCGTCGGCGAAGTCGGTTTCAGCGAATATGGCGTCGGTGAGCATGGTGATGCCGTGGGATGTCTGGATCCGGGTGGTTTCTTTGATAGATACGGTTTTGATGTCGATTCCGGCGCGGCGAAGAAGGTCTACTACGGTTAAGCTTCAATGTCTTCGAATCCATCGGCGAGGAAGATGTATACTTTTTTACTCATTTTTTGTGCCTCCTGGTTGTTGTATTTTTTAAGATTTTTATCTTGTTTTTCTGAAATGGATTATAGCATTTTTTATGGATAGTTACAATGTTTGTTTGGATTGGGTAGGGACACTGGGCAGGGACGCGCGAAGCCATCTGTCTCCTGGGGTTCAGTTTCGTGAGCCTAAGTAACTCTAAGGTTTGGTAAATCTGCTAAAAACATGAAAAAGAATGCAAAACTCGCTCCGTTGCAAACTTCGCTCAGACACGTTGCGATTCTTTTCCATAACGCAGATTTCCCAAACCTAAGAGTTACTAAGACTCGTCAAATTCACCCCAGGAGACAGATGGATTCGCGCTGGGAACTGGCAAAATGTTATTTTTACCATAGCTCTGGTTTCAAGTCTTTCGGCAATGGATTGGGATATGTTTCTCCGTCTAATGTTTCTGTCAGTTCTTTTCTGGCTTGATTTGCCAGTTCTGGATTTTGTAAAAAATCCAGAGCTGTGAGGGACATGATTTTGGCGGCGTAGAGCATTCCTTTGTGAGCGATTGAGGATTTGCCTGGGCTACTGCCTGCCAAGACGTGGAGGGCGGTTCCTGCGGCGAATGTGGGGATGTTGAGGTGGACGGTTGGAACGATCCAGCTTACGTCTCCTACATCGGTGGAGTATTTGAGGTCGCTGTACAGATTTTGGCAGGCGATTGGTTCGAAGATTGGGGTTTTCATTGCTTCCGGTGCTTTGGGACCAAAGTAGTCCCGGGCAATTGTAGGAAGTTGGTTTTTGTCCTGATCCGAGAGGGACTGCTGGAATTTTTGTGCGTAGGCATATTCCTGCTCTGTATATGGAATCGGGCCAAGTTTTTCCAGGTAGGTGTTCATATGGTCTGCAAGGATTTTGCTGGAAATCAGGTTTGAGTAAGCGGCTACCTGGCGGATTTCTACTGTAGTTTCGGTCATGAGGCGGCGCCTTTGGCTATATTACATACGCGGTTGTAGAGTTCTTTTACCTGAGTGATCTTCGGGGCGCGGATGGCGTAGAGTACCTGGGCTCTGGACTGGACTACGTTTGGGGCATCTCCGCCTGTGTCGGTGATGGCATAGTGGATTCTGGCTTCGTCTATCATGTGTTCACGCATGTAGTTTACGCCTACGTCCATTAATTCTACTGCATCCAGTGCGGAACGGCCTAATTCCGGGCACATGGAGCGTGTGCCGGGGTTCCGTGGAATGTGAAGAAGACTCTGAAGTTTGCTTTGGTGCTTCCGTAGCATGCGCGTCGTCCCTGTTCCGGGTGCCAGCAGAGGCGAGGTCACAGTCATCGAAATAGCCGTCGCGTACGAGAAACGCTTTGCCGCCTGCGTTTTCTTCGGCTGGCAGCCGTAGTAGCGGATTGTTTGCCTTTTCAGGTTGTCGTTCCTT
>ENA-OQAN01000303-OQAN01000303.1-human-gut-metagenome-genome-assembly--contig:-NODE-303-length-26792-cov-2.863079_pt1 | contig 26792 bp, 30 predicted proteins | sample MGYA00242735_ERZ504527 | MGnify/ENA primary metagenome ERZ504527 (study PRJEB26092, sample SAMD00036230) | human gut metagenome | host: Homo sapiens | study: EMG produced TPA metagenomics assembly of... | reverse complement strand
TAAGGAGGACTACGGAATTCAACCTATTCCATATCCTCCTGCAAGTCTTTCATACACAATGCTTATATGCTTGAACGATTTATTTGCGTGTTCGGGATTAACCCAGACCCGCAAGTTATTGACAAACTTTTCAAAGAACTCATTTTATTTACTGCCAGAGCCGCTTAGGCTTGGCTAATTTTTAACGAATTATTGACATAAGAATTTACACTGTAATATATGAGTAACGGGAGAATAGTGTTTACAGCCGCTACGCTTGCATGATGGATATTTCTTGTCAGGTAAAAAATTTGTCCGACTGTGGCCTTCTATGAATCTATTAATACAAAAGGGAAGTTCCATTGAATGTCAAGGCAACCTCCCTTTTTGTTACAAATGGGGCTCTGACAGCTATTCCGTTAGAAAGAATATACGAATCCTATTGACAAGTCCTCCGTACTCAGGCTAAGTCGGATACACTGCTGTCATACTTATAGTCGTCACGGTATCCCAGAAAGCCGAACTTGGTGATGAATGAGAAATGGTCGTTCATATCCAAGGCTATTCCCGGCTTGATTCCTATTTCAAAACCGTTATGGTTGTCATGGTCTTCTACCTTGTAGGTTGAAATGCCCAGACCACCATCCAGGAACAAGCGCACCATACCTTTCTCAAAATAATTCCATCGTGCATATGGTGCGAAATGGAAAGCATTCACATCCAGGTCCTCGCCTTTTCTAGTCTTGCCCGAATGGGTATACCCTATTTCCAATCCGAAATGCCAGGTATCGTTCAACATATAACCGATTTCCGGTGCCAATGTGAAATTTGTTGCATCAATGTCATCATCATGGGTGATACCGAATGAACCTCCCAAATACACTTGCGCTTTTGCCGATACAGAAAAAGCGACTACACATAATAATAATAAAATCTTCTTCATTGTTTATTAATTTTACATTGTTAAATATTGTAGAATAGAGAGCCCCCTTATTCTTGCATGCTATTTATTCTTTTTTTCTTTCTTCTTTATATGTTGTCTCTCATGCAACTTACCCAGCCAAAAACCGGCCATGAAAGGCACTCCGAAAACAACCACAACAAGCAGGATGATCCATCCGGTTATCTGCCCGACCAATCCGGGCAAGGCATCCACCAGTGTCCGGAGGGAATCATCGGCCATCCCCCGTATTTCCTCCAGGATACTTTTCCGTTCCTCCGATATATACTGTTGCATTTCTTTCCGCTGATAATCGACATTATTGAAAGTTTCGTCTACTATCAGGGTCATCAGTTCCATAATCTCTTGCGCCTGCTGTCCGAGTGAATCCAACATGCAGTCTGATATTTCCGGAAGATGCTCCATGACCGAGACCATCCGGTCGAAATTATGCTCCATCTCGTCCAAACGGTAATTCAACTTGCCGTATATGCTGTCCTTCTCCAGCCGGTATTCCCATATCTCCTTGCCATATGACAGATCTTTTGATACTTGGCCGGCATATCTTTCCACTCTATCACCCGCATCAGCTATGACTTCCGATACGGATCCCACGGAACGTTTGTAATCCTCCCCCTTCTCTTTCAGAAACTCTATCCATTCCGAAGAGGGATTCGACAGGTATGACGGGGTGTCCGGTGTAAAAGCCATGCTGTGCAGCTCCACAAATTCGTTCATCAGGGCAAACCTTTCCTTATCCATCACTTCTGCCAATTGGCAGCGATACTGTTTTTCGAGCTTGTCGACCGTATTGCGGGCGATGGCTGTCCGGTTGCCGAACAGGACCGAATCGGGCAGCACCTTCAAAGTCTTGTCCAGATTCCTGCAAAGTACCCAAGTCTCGACGGCTGAGAGTTCCGGCACGGATTTGAGGGCAGCAGACGTGATAGCACGGGTTGCCTCAAGTTTCCAGCGTACCGCATGTATCTTGGCTGTAGGGTCGTCTGTCCCTTTAATGATTGAGTCCGCAGCCAGGATGACCTGCGATTGGAATGTATGGTAAAACCCTCGCGTCGTCATCCGTATGTCGTTTTCCTTTTCTGTCAGTGGTTCCCCGGTTGAGACAGATACCTTCAGTAGCGAACATCCGGTAAATCCGATGGTGATGCTGCTGATTATGAACAGTGTATATATCCTTTTCATTATTGGCTTCATTCTTGATATTGAAGGCGCTTAAAGTGTGCCTGACCGCTTACAAGGATTCAAAATTATACCATTCCTTTTGATTTGACAAAAGCATTTTTCCCGTTTAGCTACTTTTTGAGACCTGTCCAGATGCCATAATCCGCCATCCGTCATCCGAAAATCAGGTTCATGCACCGTATTTCCGCCTTGGATAAATTATATCGGAAAATACATTTTTTATTCTCTACTTTTGCCGTTGTTTAATTTGAATATACACATGAGGATAAGTACATTTTTATGGATGTCCGCAGTACTTGCACTGCTGGCTTCTTGCACCGGAAAAAAAGAACAGTCCGGAACGGGAATTATTGTCAAGACAGAGAAAACAGTCCGGTATTCCGGTGGAGACGAAAAGGAGTATGCCTTTATTTCCAACCCTTATCGAACATCGGAACTCTCATTTAGGGTAGGCGGGCCGATAGAGCGCTTTGAGGTGTATGCCGGTAATTATTACCCGCAAGGGAGTGTCATTGCCGAGATAGACCCCCGTGACTTCCGCATACGCAAGGAACGGACGGAGGCTGTGTATATCCAGATGAAGACAGAGTTTGAAAGAATACAGAAGTTGTATGAGAAGAACAACATTTCCGCCAGCCAGTATGAAAAGACCAGGGCTGACTACACGATGGCCAAGACTGCCTTTGACATGGCTTCCAACGAACTGGAAGACGCTCGGCTGACCGCACCTTTCAACGGGTATGTGGGTGAGGTATATATTGAAAAGTTCCAAGACGTGAGGGCAACACAGCCTGTCTTGTCGTTGATAGACATTGACCAGCTCCGTATAGAAGCTTATGTAACGCAGGAAGTGGCTGCCGCCGCCCGGTCACTTGATTCGGTGGAGGTCTGTTTCGACATGTATCCCGACAAGGTATATAAGGCTCCGGTAGTGGAAGTGTCAAAAGGAACTACCCGCAACAATCTCTCCTATCTGCTGACAGCCCTGTTACCCAATCCAGACCGGAAATTGCTGGCCGGCATGTCCGGTAAAGTATATATAGATCCATCCGTTGATAACGATAAGACAGGGGTGGTCATTCCGCAGTATGCACTTTGCCACCGCCCGACAGAAGGGGACTTTGTCTGGCTGGTCAATGAAGGGACTTCCGAAGTGAGTATACGAAAAGTAACGAAGGGCAGCCTGCTTCCCGATGGGAAAGTACTCATCACGGAAGGATTGTCCGGTGATGAGACGATTGCCACAAGCGGCCTCCGCTTTCTCTCGGATGGCATGAAAGTAGAACTGTCCTCTAAAAAGAATTGGGCCGTATGAAGTTTGTAAAATATTTCTTGCAGAAAAAATCCGTCACTATCCTGTTACTTGTACTGGTATTGGCCGGCGGGTTGTTTTCCTATGTCAAGATGGGAAAACTGGAGGATGCCCCCTTCACCATCAAGCAGGCGTTGGTGCTGACCCCTTATCCCGGTGCTTCCTCTTCTGAAGTACAGTCCCAGGTGACCGATATTTTGGAAGAAGCCATACAGTCGATGGGCGAACTTTATTACCTGAAGACTGAAAACCGGGCCGGACTGTCCAAAATAACCGTTTATGTAAAAAAGGAAATCCGTGCCGACGAGATGCAACAGCTTTGGGACAAGTTGCGTCGCAAGGTGAACGACGTTCAAAGCAAGTTGCCTGCCGGAGCCGGTCCTTCCATTGTAAACGATGACTTCGGGGATGTATTGGGCGTGTTCTACGGGCTTACCGGGGACAGCTATTCATTCCGGGAATTGGAAGACGAGGCCAAACTGATAAAGAACGAGTTGCTGAAAGTAAAGGATGTGGCTAAAGTGGAAATTTACGGTGTGCAAACACCGACCATTGATGTGACCATCAGTCCGGCGGTCATGGCACAAAGCGGGGTGACTACTGCCGATATTGCCCGTGCCTTTGAAGCCAGAACAAGGTTGTGGACGCCGGTGGTGTGGATGCCGGCAACGGCCGTATCCGCATTGAGTCCACCGGAAACTTCTATTCGCTGGATGACATACGTGAACTGACGATCGTCTCACGTACCGGTGAACACTTCAGGCTGGCCGATATCGCCAGCATCGAGGAGGGCTACCAAACTCCACCGGGTAATATTATGCGGATCAACGGAAGTCCTGCGGTGGGAATCGCCATCTCTACCGTCCCGACCGGCAATGTGGTGGATATGGCCAAGGCCGTACAGGTGACATTGGACAAGTTCCGGGAAACAATGCCCGAAGGTTTTACGCTGACTTCCATTTATGACCAGGGATATGAGTCGGACGTGGCCAATCAGGGCTTTATCCTGAACCTGATTATCTCGGTGGTGACAGTAGTGGCAATCCTGCTGTTCTTTATCGGATTCAAAAACGGCATCCTGGTTGGCAGCGGATTGATATTCTCCATCTTCGCCACGCTGATAGTCATGATGGCCTATGGTATCGCTTTGCAACGTATGTCTTTGGCAGCCATTATTATTGCCATGGGGATGCTGGTGGATAACGCCATTGTGGTATCCGATTCGGCATTGGTCAATATGGAACGGGGGATGCGTAAACGTATCGCCATTATGCGTGCCTGCTCGTCCACCGCGCTTCCCTTATTGGCGGCTACGGTCATTGCCATTCTTACCTTCTTGCCGATTTACTATTCTCCGCATATTACCGGTGAGTTGCTTTCATCACTGGTGATTGTCATCGGTGTTTCTTTGATGTTCAGTTGGGTGTTTGCTCTGACCCAAACCCCTTTCTTTATCCAGGAGTTCGTACGCCGTCCGCGTCCGGAAGAATTGAAGCCGGGTCTTTTTGACGGAAAGTACTACAATATGTTCCGTGGTTCCCTCCGCTGGGTGTTGCGCCATCGTTCTATGGCTATTGTTTCATTGGTCGTGATGCTGGTTCTTTCGGCATGGAGTTTCAAGTTCATACCGAAGGTCTTTGTCCCGGCTTTGGAAAAACAGTATTTCACGATGGATATGTGGTTACCTGAAGGTACCAATATTTATGAAACAGACCGCATTGCGGGTGAGATGGCCGATTATGTGCGTAATCATAAGGAGGTGGAAATGGTTTCCAACTACATAGGTCGCACGCCACCCCGGTATTACCTCTCCAATATCGCTTTCGGACCTCAGTCCAACTATGCGCAGTTACTGATCAAATGTCATTCCTCTGAAGATGCGAGAGCCATGCACACCTTGTTACAGGACTCTATCCGTCTGAAGTTCCCCGAACCGCTGATCAAGGTCAATAAGTTCGAACTGAGTCCGCTGACGGAAGCGATGATCGAGCACGTTTTCTGGGACCGGATGCCGCGGTCCTGGACTCGCTGGTGAATGTGGCAACCGGCATTATGCGCCGTAATCCGAAAGCGGCCGATGTGCGCAACGAATGGGGAAACATGACGATGGTGATGCGTCCGGTATATGACCCGGTGAAGGCGGGTGTGTTGGGCATAACCAAAGCACAGATGATGCAGTCGGTAAAATCTATCAGTGATGGATTGCCCGTAGGCATCTATCGGGATGACGAACGGAAGGTGCCCGTGCTGTTGAAGTCGGAGAATGCTGCCGTAACCGATGCGCATTCGTTGGAGAACTTCTCGGTCTGGAACGGTGAGCATTCCGCACCGCTTTCCCAAGTTACCAAAGGCGTGGAGACCACTTGGGAGTGGCCGCAGGTACGTACCTACAACCGTCAGCTCTCCATGGCCGCCATGTGTGGTGTACAGCCGGGACATACGATGGCCGAGGTACACGGAGAGATACGCAAGGAGATTGAAGCCATGGAATTGCCGGAAGGCTATACCTTCTTTTGGGATTCGCAGTATAAGGACCAGAACGAGGGTTTGCAGGCTTTGGCCAAGTTCTTCCCGCTGGCGTTCCTCATGTTGATAGTGATTCTCGTGGCATTGTTCGGGAATTTCCGCGAACCGGGTATCATCCTGTGCGTGCTTCCCCTGTCGCTTATCGGAGTGGCTGTCGGTATGCTTGCTTACCGGCTTTGATTTCGGATTTTTCCCGATTGCCGGATGGTTGGGACTGCTGGGTATGATCATCAAGAATGTCATCGTATTGCTGGATGAGATAAACATACAGCGGAAAGCAGGGGTAGCTCCTTATACAGCAGTCATAGAAGCTACCGTATCACGTACCCGTCCGGTGTTGATGGCGGCTACTACAACGATTTTAGGGATGGTGCCGCTCCTGTTCGACATAGCCTTCGGGGGAATGGCGGCAACCATTGTTTTCGGTCTGACCTTTGCCACACTGCTGACGTTGTTTGTCACACCGGCCTTGTATTCCATCTTCTATAAAGTAAAAGAGTCATGATTATGTGGAAAAAATATATACTGTTTTCATTTTCATTGTGTGTTTCCTCCGTAGCTGTAGCCCAGCAGAATACGCTGCTGGAAAAATACAGGTCGATGGCTGTCGAATACAGCCATGACCTGAAGGCTGCGGATAAGAACATTGCCGCCAGTATCGAGTTGGAGAAGGCGGCTCAAAAAGATTTGTACCCCAAACTGTCCGGTAATGCGAATTTCCAATATACGGGAAACCCGTTGGAACTGACGCTGGATCTGCCCTCCACGGGCAACCCGGTCACATTCGAAGGGAAAGACTTGAAATACGGAGCCTCCGTTTCCTTGCTGCAACCAGTTTATACAGGAGGACGGTTGCTCGAAACCATACGGATGGCCAAATACCGGCATAACGTGAGCGAGTTTCAAGAAGAATACATCCGTTCCGGGATCTACCTGCAAACCGACATGCAATACTGGAATACGGTAGCACGCACAGAAATAGTCCGCATCTCGGACGATTATCGGAATTCCGTAGCCTCCTTGACGCAAACCATCCGTGAACGGGTGGATGCCGGTCTGACAGACAGACAGGACCTGTTGATGATGGAGGTAAAACTGAATGAGGCGGAATACCAGCTTCTGCAAGCCAGGAAAAATCTGGAAAACGGTCTGATGGCTCTTAATTCGCTTATCGGGGTGGAACTTGGGGCACCGACCGAGGTGGAGGATAGCGTATCTATGGTTGTGGTGAACGATGTGTCCTTATGGAGTGATGGGGGGCTGTCCGCCCGGAGCTGAAAATTGCAACGGAACAGATAAGGATGGCTGAGAGTGAAAAAAAACTGGTGCTTTCCAAATACAGACCTCAGTTCTACGTAGGAGTTGACGGGAGCTATTCCTCTCCCGGCTACAATTTCCGTACGGACATGGATCCTAATTACGCCGTATATGCAAAAGTGTCCGTACCACTGTTTGAATGGGGTAAGCGGAAAAATGAGAAACGGGCTTCTTCATTTAAAGTGGATATGGCAACCGATAATCTGAACAAAGTGACAGACGGTGTCAATCTGGAAATCCGGACGGCTCGCAACTCTCTCCGGCAGGCGATGGAACAGGCGGAACTGACACGTAATTCGCTGGATAAGGCACGCGAGAACGAGACAATGGCCTTGGAACGCTATGACGAAGGGAAATCTTCCATTACCGAAGTGATTGATGCACAGACTTACCGCCAAATAGCGCAGATGAACCATGTGCAGGCCAAGGTATCGGCACAGAATTATTATTCAGAGCTGCTTAAGGCATTGAATAAATACTAACTTGTCAGAATTTGTAGTATCTTTATCCCTATGAAATGGACTACCGTTACATATGCGTTGTTGTTTTCAGGTCTGGGACTGTTCTCTTACTTTCTGATTGTCAACTATACGGATTTCTCTCCGCAGGCGGCTGAATTGCTGTATTCATGGGGAGCATTGGTATTCACCATACTTGCATTCAACCTGGTGGGGTATTTCACGCTTTGGATGTCGGGATGGGTGAACAGGCAATATGCCATCAAGCATCTTGGAAGCGGAAGATCGGCATGCTTTATATTACGGTGATCTTTTTGTTTCTGGCGTTGAATTACGGACTGTTCGTCACAGCCAAAATCCTGGCTGACGTCGAATCGGTATTCAACTTCTCGCGCAGTGGATGGAATTTGCTGATAGTCGTATGGTTGGCGGAAATGGTGGTCATTGGATTGCTTCTTTCCAACCGTACCTTGCAGGCAAACTGGTTGTTGCAACAGGAGCTGCCAAATTACAAATGGAAAATGCCCGGGCCAAATATATTGCCTTGCAGAACCAGCTGAATCCCCATTTTCTGTTCAACAGCCTGAATACGTTGATTGCCGAAATCAAATATAATCCGGACAATGCGATGCTTTTTACCCAAAGCCTCTCATCCGTGTACAGGTATGTCCTTCAGTGTCAAGGTAGGAATATGGTATCTTTAAAAGAAGAATTGGATTTTATGAATTCCTATTTATTTTTGCATAAGGTACGTTTGGGGGATTGCATCCATTGTGACTGCCGGATCCCCTCCGAATATATGGAACGGCAGATACCTCCTCTTACCCTGCAATTGCTGGTGGAGAATGTAATCAAGCACAATTCCATTTCTTTTGGAAAGCCCATGACTATCCATATTGATGTGGATAACGAGTATTTGATCGTCAGTAATCCGGTTTCTCCAAAGAAAAAGAAGGAGGTTTCTTCTGGAATAGGACTAAAAAACCTGGCGAACCGTTGTCGGCTGATGACCGATAAAGATATATTTGTACAGAAAGAAAAATCTGTTTTTACTGTTAAAATTCCAATTATACAATGAATAAATTGAATGCGGTCATTATAGAAGACGAAATACCGGCAGCCAGGTTGCTGCACTCGATGGTTTCCTCATTACGCCCCGGGTGGAATATTGAGATCATTCCCGGAAGTGTGGACGATGCGGTAGAGTGGTTCGCATCCCATGAACATCCGGAACTGATTTTTTTGGATATACATCTTACGGATGGGGATGCTTTCGACTTTCTCTCTGTTGTCAAGCCGAGATCGGCCGTCATCTTTACAACGGCCTATGATCAGTATGCCATACGAGCTTTTTCCGTAAACAGCATAGGCTACATCTTGAAGCCGGTGGACGAAAGGCGTTTATCGGATGCCATTTCCAAATATGAGAGTTTGCGAGGTCTGGGTTGGATACAATCAGACAATTATATGGAAACATTGCTTGACGCTTTGAAGCATCCGGAAAAGAAGTACCGGTCCCGTTTCCTTATTTCCGGAAGTGATAAGTTCTGGTCATTACGGGTAGAGGACGTTGCCTATTTTTATTTTGAAGAACGGACGACATTTGCAGTCACAGCCAATGGCAGGGAGCATATATTGGATTTGTCTTTGAATAAATTGGAAGAGCAGTTGGATCCCAGGATGTTTTTCCGTATAAACCGACAAATGATTCTCAATGTCGATGCGATTGATCAGGCAGTTCCTTCTCTTAAGGGAAAGATAAGGGTGATGGTACATCCGCCTTTCAAGTCCGATATCATCATAAGCGAAGGCAGGGTTTCGGCCTTCAAGTTATGGCTCAATTATTGAAGAAGTGTTTTTCTGATAATGTGTAAGGCTGTCCTAAGATTTATTTGTGGACAGCCTCTTTTTATTTTCGTGATTTTTGAAATTCTCCTGCCCATTCAAAACCCTTTTGGCAATGATGACAGCGATGATTTCATCTATGACAGCTGCGGTGGCAATGACACCTTGCACTATATGGGATGATTCCGGATCGGCATTGTTCAGAATGGAAACAGCAATACCAGTAAAAACAAGAGACACACCGAAATGTGGCAAAAGTGTGAATCCCAAATATTTTTTCACGATTTGAGGCGCATAGGTGATACTTGCTCCCCAATATGCACCGAAGTATTTTTCCTATGCCCGACTGACGATATAGATAACTGTAAACACACCTACCTCCAGGATCGCATGATAATCCAAGGGTACTCCTAAATTTAAAATAAGTACAAATATAGTGAAAAACTCGCTCACACACGGATGGCTTTGGAGAAAATGATACAAAGTGTTTGAAACCGAAAGGGATATGTGGTTTTGTATCAGATTCTTCCATTTATGGCTTTTAACCATTTTTTTTTTGGGGGGGGGGAGTTAGGATAACGAATCTCTACCTATCCGTTGCCTTTTCAAGATTGAAAAAGAAGTTTGGAAAAATAGTTCCCACATCTCATTCTATATCCAGTTCACCATAGTAAAGAAGGCAGTTTTTGCAATGTATGTGTGTGAAACTTAATCATATTTTTCCGTATTAGAAAAAAATATAGGCTTTGTTTACACAATAGTTCGTTAAAAATTCACCAAGCCTAAGCGGCTATTTTTTTAACGAACTATTGCATCTTCATATGCCATTATATTTTGTAGAGGGAACACTTACTGAATATACCTATTGGCATTTCTAATTTACCAGGATCAGTTGAATTCCTGTTATTTATTTAATCTTTAAACTTTTAGATAAACATGTGAACGGTGCATAAACCACAGTATCATATAAATAACGATACTACATGAAACAGCCATAATCACTTGATACCAGGAAGAGCCTACATATTGTTCCAAACCATAAAACAGAGAATGAGCAATACAGCGAAAATTAATACATTGAGCTAACATATAAGCCATAATGGAATTCATTCCATATACACGTAACCAATTTAAGCCACGACTAAATCCACAAATATCAACGATATAATAAAAAAAATGACATAAGCAAAAAACAATATCCACTGCTGACCAAAACCATCGAACTTGTCCACAGTTTTTTTATCACAGGGTGTTCTATATTCCAAATCCATCCCAATCCTACTAACAAAATACCTACAATCGCCAATATCATAGCTCTACGCTGAGGAGAGAAAAAAGTATTTCTTAGCAACTGCCCGGCAAAAGCTCCACTCATAACTGTTACAATAAAATTGAGGCTACTTAATATCCATGTGTACCGATACCAAGAAGCAAACTGTACAACCCCCTCTTGTACAGAGGCTGCATCTCGGAAGCGCCCCAAGACTTCCCTATCTATCCATTCAGCCAAATTACCGTCAGGTGTATAGTTGCCTCCACCAAAACCATCTACTGTAATCCATTTCATCGATGCCCAAAATATCAGCAGCAAACTACAAGCAATAAACAGTTGAGTCTTATATGAAGTAAAAACATAGAAAATAGCAGTAAAAAGATAACCGACAGCAATTGATTGAAGCGTATTGGAATAAAGATAAATACTTGATGGATTTAACCCTAAAAGATTGCCCTGACACATCATACCAAAAATCCATAATAACACCACCCGTTTAAATAAGCGATAAACCAGCTTATTCCTGTCAGAACCATTCTTGTAACGAGACATAGAAAAAGGTATAGAAACACCGGACATGAAAAGAAACAACGGCATAACTAAATCCCAAGGGGAAAATCCCTGCCAGTCAACATGTGAAAAATTCCACATAAACGTACGAAATCCGTCAGCATCAATAGCTGAAGACAAAGAATACATTACTCTTTCCAATCCTACTAAAAAAAACAAATCCAACCCACGAAGAATATCCAATGATACTAATCGCTCTTTTTGATTTCCTACAGTTACCATACCATTTATTAGTTGTTTAATTTATATTTTCCTATTCCTATATTGTCTAAATGAGACACTAAGATTTTCCATTGTAACAGAGAGTGATAAGGAACAACAATTTGAAATTTTCCCACAAATAAAAGTTCCTATGTGATTTACAATGGGAAAGATAAACACAAATATAAAATGTAAAAGTAGACTATTTAAACTAACTTATCAAATTTTACCTGTAAAAAAACAATCCCTGACACAACTTTTAATCGCCATGCAATGAGGCATAAATAAAATCGTTCGGAGGCTCAAGTATGAAAAAGGTTCAAAACCATACATTAGTCCCAATCCTCGTTTCCATACCACCCTTTATCTATACCATACAGCCGCATTGTCCGGTCAATACAAGAGTTCCACCAAGTCGATACAAAAGTTTCATCAGGTCGATACTAAAGTTTCACCTGGTCGATACGGCTGCATCGACCAGTCAATCCGGGAGAAGTGTCTGCACGATGCAGCCGGATCAACTGGTCGCATAAGCTGAAACGAAAGGTCGTTCCCGGAATTGATTTGGATATATACGGAAAAAAGCATTACTTTGCAAAGTAACTACTATTCTTGAAAAACAACTGACTATGAAACATTCCTTACTTATGTTACTGACCTTCTGGGGATGCACTACTCTATCTGCATGGGCTGAAAAACAAATTTTCGTATCCCCCAAAGGCAATGACCGCGCAGCGGGAACTTTTACACACCCGCTGAGAAGTATTCAGGCTGCTTTGGAGAAAGCCGGGACACTGGAAAATGAAGACGTACAGATCATCTTACGCAAAGGCATCTACGAACAGTCTCAAACACTGGAGATAGGCAGCAGTGGGAAATATGCTTCCCTGACCATCTGCCCGTACCAGAATGAAAAGGTAAGCATTTCCGGAGGAAAAGAGATTCCCCTTTCGGCCATGAAGAAGTATCCGATAAGAAAATTATCGCACGACTCCCGAAACCGCCCGTAAACAAATACGGGAAATCGATTTCAACCGGCTTAACATTCCCATAACCGACCTGCGTCCGTCCGGTTTCGGGCGTCCCAGCAGCCCCGCATGGAGCGAACTTTTTGCCAATGATGCACCTCTCAGCCTGTCACGCTGGCCCAACGATTCTACGGTACTGATAGGCAAAGTTCTGGAAGCCGGAACTGGAGAAAAAGTCAAAGAAGCCAAACTACCCGTATTCCAATACAACGAAGACCGCCCGTCGGCCTGGACTCAGGCAGGATCCTTCTGGATAGGCGGTTATTTTGCACACGGCTATGCCAGCGACATGATACGCGTAGATCATCTGGATCCCGAAACAAAGACCATTCATACCGCACAGCAGACCGTCTACGGATTTATGACAGGAGCTGACTGGAGACGCTGGTATGCCCTGAATCTGCTCGAAGAACTGGATCTCCCGGGCGAATATGTCATTGATAAGGAAAATGGGAAAATGTATGTCTATCTGCCAGAAAATACCCATACCTTGAATGTCTCTGTCATGAACGCCCCGCTGGTTGCCATAGAAAATTGCCGGAACATCACTCTCAGCAAACTAACCTTCGAATACGGACGGTCCATCGGGATTTATCTTGAAAACACACAGCATGTACGCATCACCGGATGTACGGTCTGTAATGTCGGCGGTGTAGGTATTTCCATTGGAAAAGGAACAGATACGCCCGACAAGAAGACACTGAAACCACATGCCGCAGAAGCCGGAGGAACGCCTAAATCGCGTGTCGTGGGTGATCTTCAGGGAAAGGTATATCAGGATATCCTTTTCAACCGCAACGGCGGAACCGATAACGGAATCACCGACTGCTACATCTACAACACAGGAAGCGGAGGTATCAGTCTGGGTGGAGGTGACCGTGCCACACTTACTCCGGCCGGAAACTTTGTGGAAAACTGCCGCATCCATGATTTTAACCGCGTAGAAAAGTCATACAGGCCCGGTATCTGGATCGATGGTGTTGGCAACCGGGTAAGCAAATGCGACATCTACAACGCTCCCAGCATGGCTATTCTCTTTCACGGGAACAATCACACGATTGAATTCTGTAAGATTACGAATGTATGCAGTGAAGTCGATGACCAGGGAGCTATCTATTATGGACGGGATCCGTCGGAACTGGGCAACGTAATCCGTTACTGTTACTTCCACAAACTCAGCCCGCGCCACCGTGTCACAGCTACCTATCATGACGACGGAGCCTGTGGAGGTGAAGTGTACGGAAACATCTACCACAATGCCGGCTCACTCCCCGTACTGATCGGAGGCGGACATTACAACCACTATCATCACAACATTTTCATTGATTCACCTGTGGCTATCCACCTGGACAACCGCATGCAGAACTGGGGAACAGGAATGGTTGCACCTGATGGAATCATTGACCAGCGCCTGAAAACAGTAAAATATAAGGAAGCACCTTACAGCACGACTTATCCGTTTCTGACACATTACTGGGAAGAAGATCCCTCCTACCCTCATGGCAATGTAATAGAAGGAAACCTGTTCTACCGCATCAAAAACATCGTGAACGGACAGACTCAATGGGGAGAATTCCGGAACAACTGGTCTACCAACAACGATCCGGGATTTATAGATCCGGAAAATCCGCTGAAAGGATTCAAGGAAGATGCTCCCATATATAAGTATATACAGGGATTCCCGCAGCTGCCATTCGACCAGATAGGATGTTCACTGGAAGAGCAGTAATACATCACAGGACACATCCAATAATCGATGAAATAAAAATGGGCACCCACCGGAAGGTGGATGCCCATTTATTATATTTCAGGAATTGCTTCCGTATCCGAAAGCTTATTCTACTTCGCTATAGTCCAATACATTCTTGCGGTTGGCCAGAATACGGTCGTATTCTTCTTTCGAACCTACCACAATCTTTTCGAACTCACGCTGACCGGTACCGGCAGGAATCAGGTGACCGCAGATAACGTTCTCCTTCATACCTTCCAGACGGTCTACCTTTCCGTTGATAGCAGCCTCGTTGAGGACCTTCGTCGTTTCCTGGAAGGAAGCAGCTGACATGAAGCTTGAAGTCTGCAAAGCAGCACGGGTGATACCCTGCAGAATCTGAGTAGAAGTAGCAGGAACTGCATCACGCACTTCAACCAGTTTCATATCACGACGCTTCAACATACTGTTCTCATCACGCAACTTGCGGGCAGTTACAATCTGACCCGGCTGGAGGTTCTGAGAGTCTCCGGCGTCTACAACCACTTTCTTACCCCAGATACGGTCGTTCTCTTCATTGAATTCCAGACGGTCAACAACCTGCTGTTCCAAAAAGCGGGTATCGCCCGGTTCGTCGATCTGAACCTTACGCATCATCTGACGTACGATGATTTCAAAGTGCTTGTCGTTAATCTTCACACCCTGCAGACGGTATACGTCCTGGATTTCATTAACGATGTATTCCTGTACAGCCGTAGGACCCTTGATGGCCAGGATGTCAGCAGGAGTAATAGCACCATCCGACAACGGAGTTCCGGCACGTACATAGTCGTTCTCCTGTACCAGAATCTGCTTGGACAGAGCAACCAGATATTTCTTCACATCGCCAGTCTTGGAAGTTACGATGATCTCACGGTTACCACGCTTGATCTTACCCATAGTCACTTCACCGTCGATTTCCGATACGACTGCCGGGTTAGACGGATTTCTGGCTTCGAACAGCTCAGTAACACGAGGAAGACCACCGGTGATATCGCCCGCCTTACCTACGGCACGCGGAATCTTAACCAGAATATCACCAGCCTTAACAGTCTGCTTGTCTTCTATCACTACGTGACCTCCTACCGGAAGGTTGTAAGTACGGATAATACCGCCGTTCTCGTCAACAATGTGAAGCGACGGGATCTTGTTCTTATCCTTAGATTCCGTAATGATGATTTCACGCAAACCGGTTGCTTCATCGGATTCAACCTTATAAGTAACGTTCTCAATTACTGATTCGAAGTCGATCTTACCGGCAGCTTCAGTAACGATAACAGCGTTGAACGGATCCCACTTGGCAATCAGTTTACCCTTTTCAACTACATCACCGTCGGATGCATACAGTTTAGAACCATAAGGAACGTTGTGAGTAGAAAGGATAATACCTGTGTTGACGTCAACGAAACGAACTTCAGCCAGACGTCCTACAACAATCTTAACCGGTTCGCCTGTTTCTTCAACAGCATCTACCGTACGCAATTCCTCGAATTCCAGACGAGCATCGTTCTTGGCAACGATACTTGCATTGGCAGCCATGTTACCAGCGATACCTCCGGCGTGGAATGTACGCAGAGTCAACTGAGTACCCGGTTCACCGATAGACTGGGCAGCGATTACGCCGACAGCTTCACCTTTCTGAACCATACGGCTCGTTGCCAGGTTACGTCCGTAACATTTGGCACATACACCCTTCTTGGATTCACAAGTCAATACAGAACGGATTTCTACGCTCTCGATCGGAGATTTTTCGATTTCTTCAGCAATGGCTTCTGTAATCTCTTCACCGGAAGCAACAATCAGCTTACCAGTTGTGGGGTGAATAATATCGTGTACAGACACACGGCCCAGAATACGTTCGTACAAAGTCGCGATGACTTCATCGTTATTCTTCAAGGCTGTGCAGACAAGTCCGCGCAGCGTACCGCAGTCTTCTTCATTAATGATCACGTCATGAGATACATCGACAAGACGACGAGTCAGATATCCGGCATCGGCAGTCTTCAATGCAGTATCGGCAAGACCCTTACGAGCACCGTGAGTAGAAATAAAGTATTCCAACACGGACAAACCTTCCTTAAAGTTAGAAAGAATCGGGTTCTCAATGATCTGTGCACCTTCTGCACCGGCTTTCTGGGGTTTCGCCATCAAACCACGCATACCAGACAACTGACGGATCTGTTCCTTAGAACCACGGGCTCCGGAATCCAGCATCATAAATACAGAGTTGAATCCCTGGTCGTCGTTCTTGATAGTCTTGTACAGAATATCGGACAGGTCGCTGTTGACATGAGTCCAGGTATCGATCACCTGATTGTAACGTTCGTTGTCGGTGATGAAACCCATGTTATAGTTCATCATGATCTGTTCGATTTCCTCGTTACCGCGTTTAACCAGTTCTTCCTTTTCCTTCGGAATGATGATATCACCCAAGTTGAAGGACAGACCGCCTTCGAAGGCCATCTTGTAACCCAGGTTCTTGATTCCATCCAGGAATTCGCAGGCACGGGCTACACCGACAGTCTTGATAACATCGCTGATGATGTCACGCAGAGACTTCTTGGAAATGATCGTATTGATATATCCACATTCTGCCGGCACGATTTCGTTAACGATCACACGACCAACAGAAGTTTCCTTAATCATCTTATCAACAATATTGCCGTTTTCATCCAGGTCTTTTGCAACAACGCTGACGATAGCATGGATATCTACCTTACCTTCATTGTAAGCAATCAATGCTTCTTCCGGACCGTAGAAGATCAGGCCTTCACCTTTAGCACCCTTACGCAGCTTGGTGATGTAATACAGACCCAATACCATATCCTGAGCAGGCACTGTGATCGGCGCACCATTCGCAGGGTTCAGAATATTATGAGCCTGGAGCATCAGCATCTGTGCTTCCAGAACTGCTTCGTTGCTCAAAGGCAAGTGAACAGCCATCTGGTCACCGTCGAAGTCGGCATTGAACGCCGTACATGCCAATGGGTGCAGCTGAATAGCTTTTCCTTCGATCATCTTCGGCTGGAAAGCCTGAATACCCAGACGGTGAAGTGTCGGCGCACGGTTCAACAATACTGGATGACCCTTCATTACGTGTTCCAGGATATCCCAGATAACAGGTTCCTTACGGTCAACGATCTTCTTGGCAGACTTCACTGTCTTTACGATACCGCGTTCAATCAATTTACGGATGATAAACGGTTTGTAAAGTTCAGCAGCCATCAGTTTCGGAATACCGCATTCACCCATCTTCAGTTCCGGACCTACGACGATAACCGAACGGGCAGAATAGTCAACACGCTTACCCAGCAAGTTCTGACGGAAACGTCCCTGCTTACCTTTCAAGCTGTCAGAAAGAGATTTCAACGGACGGTTGGCATCAGTCTTCACTGCACTTGACTTACGTGAGTTATCGAACAGTGAATCGACAGCTTCCTGCAACATACGTTTTTCGTTACGCAGAATCACTTCAGGAGCCTTGATTTCGATAAGTCTCTTCAGACGGTTGTTACGGATAATCACACGACGGTAAAGATCGTTCAAGTCAGAAGTAGCGAAACGTCCACCATCCAGCGGAACCAGCGGACGGAGTTCAGGCGGGATAACCGGTACGATACGTACGATCATCCATTCCGGTTTGTTGCGTCCGCGTGAAGCACGGAACGATTCAACAACCTGCAAACGCTTCAAAGCTTCATTCTTACGCTGCTGAGAAGAGTCGTTGTTTGCCTTGTGACGCAGTTCATAAGAAAGAGCATCCAGGTCAAGACCTACCAGCAGGTCATAGATAGCTTCCGCACCCATCTTGGCGATGAACTTATTCGGATCGCTGTCTTCCAGATATTGGTTGTCTTTCGGAAGAGTATCCAGAATATCCAGATATTCTTCTTCAGAAAGAAGATCATATTTGCTGATGCCGTCTTCAGCCTTCACACCCGGCTGGATAACAACATAGCGTTCGTAGTAAATAATTGCATCGAGTTTCTTTGTCGGCAAGCCCAGCAGATAACCGATCTTGTTCGGCAAAGAACGGAAATACCAGATATGTGCAACCGGTACAACCAGCTGGATGTGACCACTACGTTCACGACGAACTTTCTTTTCAGTCACTTCCACACCGCATCGGTCGCAGACAATACCTTTATAACGGATACGTTTGTACTTACCGCAATGGCACTCATAGTCCTTAACCGGTCCGAAGATACGTTCGCAGAACAAACCGTCACGTTCCGGCTTATAAGTACGGTAGTTGATGGTCTCCGGTTTCAGCACTTCACCGTAAGAGTTCTCCAGAATTTCTTCAGGCGATGCCAGTCCGATTGTAATCTTCGAGAAATTACTCTTTATCTTAGTATCTTTTCTAAAAGCCATACTTTATATTTATATCTATTGATTGAATGTTGATGATCGGAAACCAGATCTCAGTTCACCGGGAACGGTTTTCCGGCTTCCGATAATATAATTTTATTCCAGCGTAATGCTCAGGCAGAGACCTCTCAGTTCATGCAGCAATACGTTCAGAGATTCGGGGATTCCCGGTGTAGGCATCGGTTCACCCTTCACAATGGCTTCATATGCCTTAGAACGTCCTACTACATCATCGGACTTGATAGTCAGGATTTCCTGGAGCACATGAGCGGCACCAAAGGCTTCAATAGCCCAAACCTCCATTTCTCCGAAACGCTGACCACCGAACTGAGCCTTACCACCAAGCGGCTGCTGAGTAATCAAAGAGTACGGACCGATAGAACGGGCATGCATCTTGTCTTCAACCATGTGACCCAGTTTCAACATATAGGTAACACCTACCGTTGCGGGCTGGTCGAACTGCTCACCGGTACCACCATCATACAAGTATGTCTTGCAATAACGCGGCAGACCGGCTTTGTCCGTCCACTTATCCAAATCTTCCAATGTAGCACCATCAAAGATAGGAGTAGCAAACTTAACTCCCAGTTCTTTTCCGGCACGACCAAGAACGGCCTCGAAGATCTGACCGATGTTCATACGTGAAGGCACACCCAACGGGTTCAATACGATATCTACCGGAGTACCGTCTGCCAGGAACGGCATGTCTTCCTGACGAACCACGCGGGATACGATACCCTTGTTACCGTGACGACCGGCCATCTTGTCACCAACACCAATCTTACGTTTCTTAGCGATATAAACCTTAGCCATCTGAATGATACCTGAAGGCAGCTCATCACCGATTGTCAGAGCGAACTTCTTACGCTTCAGCTCTGCATCCAGTTCTTTATACTTCTTCAGATAGTTTACAATCAGGTCACGGATCATATCATTCTTGTGTGCATCAGCTGTCCACTTGCTCAACTGGATGATGGTATAATCCAATGATTCCAGATCACGTTTAGTAAACTTGGCACCCTTGGCAATCACTTCGGTTCCCAAATAGTCTTTTACACCCTGAGAAACCTTGTCGTTGGTAAGTACCAGCAACTTGTTGATCATTACTTCCTTCAAAGCTGCTGCCTTTTCTTCGAACTCTTCATTCAGTTTCGGCAGAATAGCCTTGTCAGCGTTCTTTTCGCTGCGGGTCTTGATCACACGTGAGTACAGCTTCTTATCAATAACAACACCACGGAGTGAAGGAGATGCTTTCAGAGAAGCGTCTTTTACATCACCGGCCTTGTCACCGAAAATCGCACGCAACAGTTTTTCTTCCGGAGAAGGATCAGATTCACCCTTCGGTGTAATCTTACCGATCAGGATATCTCCCGGTTCAATACGGGCACCGATACGGACGATACCGTTTTCATCCAGATCCTTGGTAGCTTCTTCGCTGACGTTCGGAATATCTGAAGTCAGTTCTTCCATTCCGCGCTTCGTCTCGCGAACTTCCAGAATATATTCATCAACGTGGACTGAAGTCAGAATGTCTTCACGAACCACGCGTTCATTCAATACAATAGCATCCTCGTAGTTGTAACCCTTCCACGGCATGTAAGCTACCAGCAGGTTCTTACCCAAAGCCAGCTCACCGTTAGCAGTAGAATAACCTTCAGTCAGGATATCACCTTTCTTGACGCGCTGACCTTTTTCACAAATCGGACGCAGGTCAATAGTCATGCTCTGGTTGGTCTTACGGAATTTCGGAATACGATATTCTTTCAGAGCCGGTTCAAAGCTTACAAACTCTTCGTCTTCTGTACGGTCATACAAAATACGAATTGTAGTAGCATCTACGAAATCGATTACACCATCGCCCTCAGCAGCAATCTGAGTACGTGAATCTTCACACAGCTGTCTTTCGATACCAGTACCAACAATCGGAGCTTCGGTCTTCAGCAAAGGAACGGCCTGTCTCATCATGTTTGATCCCATCAACGCACGGTTCGCGTCATCATGTTCCAGGAATGGAATCAAAGAAGCGGCAATAGAAGCAATCTGCTGCGGAGAAACGTCCATCAGTTCAACCTGATCCGGAGTTACAACCGGATAATCGGCATCACGACGAGCTTTTACTTTCTCACGGATGAAAGTACCGTCATCGTTCAACGGAGCATTACCCTGAGCGATGATCTTGTCTTCTTCTTCTTCAGCAGACAGGTATTCGATACCTTCCGGAGACAAATCAACTACTCCATCCTTTACCTTACGATAAGGAGTTACGATAAAGCCCAGATCGTTGATCTTTGCATAGACACACAAAGAAGAGATCAAACCGATGTTCGGACCTTCCGGTGTTTCGATCGGACACAGACGACCATAATGAGTATAGTGTACGTCTCGCACCTCAAAACCTGCACGGTCACGTGACAAACCACCAGGACCCAAAGCTGACAAACGACGCTTATGTGTAATTTCAGCCAACGGGTTAGTCTGGTCCATGAACTGTGACAAAGCATTGGTTCCGAAGAATGAGTTGATCACAGAAGAGATTGTCTTCGCATTGATCAAATCAATCGGAGTAAATACTTCGTTGTCGCGTACATTCATACGTTCACGGATCGTACGGGACATACGTGCCAAACCGATAGCGAACTGGTTAGACAACTGTTCACCTACGGTACGTACACGACGGTTGCTCAAGTGGTCAATATCATCAACATCTGCTTTAGAGTTAATCAGCTCAATCAGATACTTGATGATTTCAATAATATCATGTTTGGTCAGTACCCGGACATCCATGCTGGTGTCCAAAGACAATTTCTTGTTGATACGGTAACGACCAACTTCACCTAAATCATAACGTTTTTCAGAGAAGAACAAGTTGTTGATAACTTCACGTGCACTGGCATCATCAGCAGGATCTGCATTACGCAACTGACGATAGATGTAAAGTACAGCTTCCTTCTCAGAGTTACTCGGGTCTTTCTGAAGAGTATTGAAAATAATAGAATAATCAGATGTATTGGCTTCCTCATTATGAACCAGAATATTCTGAACACCTGATTCGATAATCAGATCAATGTGTTCGGGTTCGATAATGGTTTCACGGTCAATAACAACCTCATTACGTTCAATAGATACAACTTCACCGGTATCTTCGTCAACGAAGTCTTCAGTCCATGTTTTCAACACACGGGCAGCCAGTTTACGACCGACAATCTTTTTCAGATTGGCTTATTCACCTTGATGTCTTCAGCCAAGTTAAAAATCTCAAGAATATCTTTGTCATTCTCGAAACCAACAGCTCTCAACAATGTGGTGACAGGCAATTTCTTCTTACGGTCAATGTAGGCGTACATCACATTGTTGATGTCTGTAGCGAACTCAATCCATGAGCTTTGAAAGGAATAATACGGGCTGAATAGAGTTTTGTACCATTAGCATGGATACTCTGTCCAAAGAATACACCCGGAGAACGGTGAAGCTGTGAAACGACAACTCGCTCTGCACCATTAATTACGAATGTTCCTTTCGGAGTCATGTAAGGAATAGGACCAGATATACGTCTTGGATGACAGTGTCAAAATCTTCGTGATCGGGGTCTGTACAATAAAGCTTTAATTTAGCTTTCAAGGGAACACTATAAGTCAAGCCACGCTCCAGACAGTCATCAATACTGTAGTGAGGCGGATCGATATAGTAGTCAAGGAACTCGAGCACGAAATTATTACGGGTATCTGCTATCGGGAAATTCTCAGCAAATACTTTATACAAACCGTCATTCTTTCGCTTTTCGGGTGGGGTATCCAATTGAAGGAAGTCCTGGAATGACTTCAATTGCACTTCCAGAAAATCCGGATACTGCATCGGATTCTTAATGGAAGCAAAGTTAATTCGTTGATTTTGAGTATTTGAAGACATCTATCTAGAATTGAAAATTAGAAATCGACAATTGACAATTGAGGGAATCCGAGCTTGCCAACTTAATATAGACGCAAAAAGGTTAAGAATCCCCTTGTAAGAGGATTCCTAACCGAACTACCTGATTTACAGGATAATCTTATTTAAGTTCAACTTCAGCTCCAGCTTCTTCCAAAGTTTTCTTCAGAGATTCAGCTTCGTCTTTAGCCAAACCTTCTTTAACTACGCTAGGAGCACCGTCAACCAAGTCTTTTGCTTCTTTCAAGCCAAGACCACAAGATTCCTTAACGGCCTTAACTACCTGCAATTTAGCAGCACCTGCGCTCTTCAAAACTACATCGAATGAAGTTTTTTCTTCAGCAGCAGCTGCACCAGCAGCAGCAGGACCAGCAGCAACAGCTACAGCTGCAGCAGCAGGTTCAATACCATATTCTTCTTTAAGGATAGTTGCAAGTTCATTAACTTCTTTTACTGTCAAGTTAACTAATTGTTCTGCAAAAGCTTTCAAATCTGCCATTTTTGTATGAATTTAATTGTTTGTTACTAATTGATAATTAAAGTTGTTTAGTTTAGTCTTAAGATCAGCAAACGATTATTCTGCACGTTCACCCAAAGTCTTAAGAACTCCGTGAATGGTGTTACCACCAGACTGAAGAGCAGAAATAACGTTCTTCGCAGGAGATTGCAGCAATGCCACGATATCCGCAATAACTTCGTTCTTGCTCTTGATTGTTGCCAAAGCTTCGAGCTGATCAGCACCTACATAGAATCCTTCTTCTGCATAAGCAGCTTTCAATGCAGGAACACCTTCTTTGTATTCTTTCAACAACTTAGCAGGAGCGTTTGCTGTTTCGCAGAACATTACTGAAGTTGTACCTTTCAAAGAATCAAACAATGGTGAATAATCAACATCCAAGCTCATTAAAGCCTTGTGAAGCAAAGAGTTCTTCACAACTACCAGTTTGATACCAGCCTTGAAACATTTTCTACGCAGTTCGCTAGTAGATGCTGCATCCATAGCAGTTGTATCAACCAAGTAGAAATGTCCATATTGCTTTACGGTATCAGCCAACTGACCGATAATTACGCCTTTATCTTCCTTTCTCATGATTCCTCCTTAATTTTAGATTTCTTCTACAGATTTAGGGTCAATCTTAATACCCTTACTCATAGTACTTGAAAGATAAATACTCTTAATATAAGTACCTTTAGCTGTGGTCGGTTTCAGTTTAATGATAGTAGCGATAAATTCTTTCGCATTTTCACGGATCTGGTCAACAGTGAAAGAAACTTTACCGATTGAAGTGTGAACAATACCACTCTTGTCAACCTTAAAGTCAATCTTACCCTGCTTAACTTCCTTAACAGCTTTAGCTACATCCATAGTTACAGTACCACTCTTAGGGTTAGGCATCAATCCACGAGGACCAAGCACACGACCCAGAGCACCGATCTTACCCATGATGGACGGCATTGTAATGATTACGTCAATATCAGTCCATCCACCTTTGATCTTTTCAATATATTCATCAAGACCAACATAGTCAGCACCTGCTTCTTTTGCAGCAGCTTCAGCATCCGGTGTACACAAAACAAGCACACGAACTTGCTTACCTGTACCATGAGGAAGAGAAACAACGCCTCTTACCATCTGGTTAGCCTTACGAGGGTCTACACCTAAACGTACGTCAATATCTAATGAAGCATCAAACTTAGTGAAAGTAATTTCTTTTACAAGCTGAGCAGCTTCTTTCAGTGAGTATGCTTTCCCTGCTTCAATTTTTTCTGCAGCCAACTTTTGATTTTTTGTCAGTTTACCCATTATCAATTGAAGTTAATTAGTTATTACCCGGGAAGTCACCTTTTACAGCGATACCCATACTTCTAGCTGTTCCTGCTACCATTGTCATAGCAGCTTCGATAGTAAAGCAGTTCAAGTCAACCAATTTGTCTTGAGCGATAGCACGAATCTGATCCCAAGTCAGTTCTGCAACTTTCTTACGGTTAGGTTCAGCTGATCCACTCTTAATCTTAGCAGCCTCGAGCAATTGAATTGCAACAGGAGGAGTCTTGATTACGAAATCGAACGACTTGTCTGTGTAGTAGGTAATGATTACAGGCAATACTTTACCTGCCTTGTCCTGGGTTCTGGCGTTGAATTGCTTGCAAAATTCCATGATATTAATACTTAGAACCCAAAGCAGGTCCAACGGGAGGTGATGGATTTGCAGCGCCTCCTTTAATCTGTAATTTGATTAGTCCAGCAACTTCTTTAGCCATTTTTACAAAATTTAATATAAATGATTAACGAATAGAATAAACAACACGTAACAAAATGCGTTATTCCTTTTCCACATCCGTAAAGCCTAATTCGAGCGGAGTTTTGCGCCCAAATATTTTGACCATAACTTTCAGTTTGCGTTTTTCCGCGCTTACTTCCTCAATGATTCCACTGAATCCGCTAAACGGTCCAACACTTACTTTCACTGTTTCTCCTACGGTATAAGGGATATTAGTATCCTCACTTACTTCCTGCAGTTCATCTACCGTACCCAGTATTCGATTCACTTCCGATTGTCTTAAAGGCACAGGATGTTCCTGACCTCCTAAAAAGCCAATTACGTTTGTAATGTTTCTCAAGTGATGAGCAACTTCACCAACCAATGCAGCTTCTACCAAGACATAACCAGGGAGATAACTTCTCTCTTTCACAATTTTCTTTCCATTGCGAACCTGATAAACCTTTTCGGTAGGAATCAATACCTGAGATACATACTCTCCAAGGTCGCTGTTTCTCATTTCAGCTTCAAGATATTCTTTAACCTTAGATTCTTTACCACTCACGCACGAAGTACGTACCATTTTTTTTCAATCTCAGACATTTCTCTAACTGTTTATTAGTGCGGATAGATAACGTCTTCCATGATAAACTGGAAGGCAGAATCCATAAGAAAAACAACGAGTGCAATGAGTAGGGAAGCATATAAAACAACCACTGCACTACTAGAAAGCTCTGAACGAGTAGGCCATGATACTTTATGGACTAGTTCGTCGTAAGATTCTTTACAATAATTCGTTATCTTTTTAAACATATTCTTATCAATTTAGCACGGGAAGAGAGGCTCGAACTCCCGACACTCGGTTTTGGAGACCGATGCTCTACCAACTGAGCTATTCCCGTAAAAATAGTTCCCGAAACCAAATCCGGGAACTATAATTTATTTCGATGAATCGATATTAGTCAAGAAGTTCTGTAATCTGACCAGCACCTACTGTACGTCCACCTTCACGGATAGCGAAACGCAAACCTACGTTCAATGCAACCGGATAGATCAATTCAACGTTGATAGTAACGTTATCACCCGGCATTACCATATCTGTACCTTCTGGCAAAGTGATTTCACCTGTACAGTCCATAGTACGCAAGTAGAACTGAGGACGATATTTGTTGTGGAATGGAGTGTGACGACCACCTTCTTCTTTCTTCAGGATATAAACCTCAGCTTTGAACTTAGAGTGAGCTTTAACCTGACCCGGGTGACACAAAATCATACCACGTTTGATTTCGTTCTTGTCGATACCACGAAGCAACAAACCAACGTTATCACCAGCTTCACCCTGATCCAACAATTTACGGAACATTTCAACACCAGTAACAACTGATTTCTTGTCTTCACCAAGACCCAAGATTTCAACTTCATCACCTACCTTGATAACACCAGCTTCGATACGACCAGTAGCAACAGTACCACGACCAGTGATTGAGAATACGTCTTCAACCGGCATCAAGAATGGTTTATCTACATCACGCGGAGGCAGAGGAATCCAGTTATCAACTGCATCCATCAATTCCATAACTTTTTCTTCCCACTGAGGAACACCGTTCAATGCACCCAAAGCAGAACCACGGATGATAGGAGTATTATCGCCATCGAAGTCATAGAATGACAACAATTCACGCATTTCCATTTCAACCAATTCCAACATTTCTTCGTCATCAACCATGTCGCATTTGTTCAAGAATACAACCAGAGAGGAACGTTTACCTGACGAGCCAACAAGATGTGTTCGCGAGTCTGAGGCATAGGACCATCAGTTGCAGCAACTACGATGATA
>ENA-OQAN01000302-OQAN01000302.1-human-gut-metagenome-genome-assembly--contig:-NODE-302-length-26803-cov-4.817476_pt1 | contig 26803 bp, 35 predicted proteins | sample MGYA00242735_ERZ504527 | MGnify/ENA primary metagenome ERZ504527 (study PRJEB26092, sample SAMD00036230) | human gut metagenome | host: Homo sapiens | study: EMG produced TPA metagenomics assembly of... | reverse complement strand
GCCCATGCACGGGTGATGACGGCCTGGCGCAATGGAACAGGGACTGTATTCTCTGTTTGCCGGGTATGACAGAACACTGCTGGGACAGTACGAGCTGTTTTTTATAACGGCGGGGATAAGAGCGGTGTCTGGAAACCTGAAACCATGAGCAGAAAAGTCGCAGAAACTGCGGGAGAAGTTCTGTCCCCCACTGCATCGGGGATGGGAATTCTATCAGGCAGTTTATCTGGCGGACAGGTTACAGAAGTTTATCTCGGCGGCTATCGTCTTGCGACAGACGAGGAGGGAAGTGCTTTCTCCCGTCAGATCTGTGAGGCAATGAAAGCCAGCTTGGAACTTATGGAATACAGCAGCTTTCCCAGAAATTAAGAGGAGAACAGGAAACCTTGAAACGTCAGGAGGACGGACAGAGCGGTTACGAGGAAGAGGAGGTTTTAAAACAGTATGAAGAATCCAAACAGCCAGAAGAGGGAACAGAAAAAACAGAAGGTGAAGGAGAATCTGGAAACGGCACGCCTTCGGAACCGGATCAGAAGCAGCCGGTACCGGAAGATTTTGTGAATCCGATTGAGGTCATTCAAAAAGTAATGAAAATGGGAATTTTAGACTGGTCCTCCCGGAAGGGCAGGCACTGTCGCAGGGGGAAACGGATGTATCGTTTCTTGCATCAAAACGGGAGCTGCAGAGCGGGTTTGGCATGGCAGAGTGTGGAAAAGAACTGAGCTTTGTGGATAAGATGCTTTCGTCCGAATATATTCTGTGGAAATTTCCGTGCTTTACCAGCAAGGAGAAGAAGGAAGGGCTGCAGTGCCAGGTGGAATATGTGCTCTGCGGAAAAAACAGTGACCAGGATAATCTGGCGGGAACCGTGAACCGTCTGCTGGCGCTGCGGGAGGCGGCAAATCTGGTGTATCTGGCGAAAGATGCGCAGAAGCAGGGCGAGATGGAAGCAATGGCGGGGGTAATTGCCGCGTCATTTGGAGTTCCGGCGGCGATGCCGGTTGTGAAAATGGCACTTGCCGTGTGCTGGGCATTTGCAGAAAGCATTCTGGATCTGCGGGAACTGCTGGATGGTGGAAAAGTAGCACTGTTCAAAACGGCAGAATCGTGGCAGCTTTCTCTGGAACAGCTTCCGAAACTGCTGGAAACAGGGGATCAGAGCAGAAAAAATGCACCGGGCGGCATGGAGTATTCCGATTATCTGCGGCTGCTTTTGATGCAGAAATCGGGAAAAGCGGTAACGTTTGGAGCGATGGATCTGGTGGAATACAATATGCGGACAGAACAGCAGCAGCCGGGTTTCCGACTGGATTGCTGTGTCGATGAACTGGAAGCCGGTTTTACGGCGGTAATTGGGAAACGAGAGTATGAGATTACGAGAAATTATGGATATGAGATGCAGGGAGCAGCCTGAAAAATGGGATGACTCCGGCAGGGATACAAAAGGGTGTTCTTCTGAACGGCACATTTATTTCTGGAACCTTATCAAAAAACTTATCCACTCTTCCGGGAATTTTTATAAATCCGGATCAGGAGAGCAGCCTTTTGTAAAACGAAAATGGAACAGGGCAAGCCTGACGGTGGAAGCTTCACTGGCACTTCCTGTTTTTCTGATCGCGGTTCTTGTGTTATTAAAAATCGTGGATCTTTACCGGCTGCATGGAATGCTGACGGTATCTCTGCAGGAGTCCGCGCGGTATCTTTCCGTCTGTGCCTACGCGGTGGATGAGACGGGAAAAGAAACGTATGAAATACCGGAAACGGCCGCGTGCATTGCTTATGCAGAAGCAAAGATTCCAAAAGAAATCCGCGAAAATGGAATGGTGACACTGGCAGGAAGCCGTGTGAAAAATGGATGGCTGGAACTGAAAGCGATTTACTGGCCGAAAATGGGAAACCGCCTCGTTCCGGTGCGGAACCGGGGAGTTGCAGCGTGTGCGAAAGTGCATCTGTTCTGCGGAAAGACAGAAGAGGAGGCGGATGAAGAAGAGGGCGAAGCAAAACAGATGGTGTGGGTGACTGAGAACGGCAGTGTGTATCATACCGATTCGTCGTGCAGTCATATCAATCTTTCGATCCAGGTTTCCTCACCGGGTGCGCTTGCGTGGAAACGGAATCAGGATGGAGAAAAATATAAGGAATGCGAACAGTGCGTGGGAAATGGCGCTGCGGGTGCGGAAGTTACTATACGAAATACGGAAACCGGTATCATAACAGTCTTTCCTGCAAAGGGCTGAAACGTAAAGTAAAACTTGTAGCACTGGAACAGACGGATGGACTGCCGCAGTGCTCGAAATGCGCGAAAAAGGCGGCGTAAGAAAGCCGGATATGAGCAGAGCAGGTGTCTTCTTTCCGGGTGAGACCGGAAAGAAGGACGGTAAACAGAAACTCGGGTTTGCGGAAAGGAGGCCGCGGCTGTGTATCAGGAAGAAGTAAAGAGTGCAATTATATTGCTGTATCTGGGGATTCTTGCCGGAATGGATGTGAGGAAACGGCAGATCAGCCTTGTCCTGACCGGTGTTTTATTCCTTGCAGGCATTGGATGGCAGATTCTGGTGGAACAGACATCGTGGCTGGAATGGCTGCTGTCCCTGCTGCCGGGAGCAGGATTTCTGACGCTCAGTTATATATCACGGGAACAGGTGGGATACGGGGACGGCCTTCTGCTTCTGACGGTTGGAATCTGGCTGGGATTTGGGCAGACGTTCGGCGTTCTGACGCTGGGACTCATTCTCTGTTCGGTACTCTGCGGAGTCCTTCTGATGCGGAAGAAAATACGGAAACAGGATTCCATACCGCTGGTGCCGTTTCTGCTGCTTGGATTTGTGGGGAGGTGCGGAATGCTTTGAAAGTGAAAATGAGAAAAGCAAGTATTACGGTAGAGGCAGTTCTGGTCGTGCCGCTTGTTCTGATGGTGATTTTTCTTCTGCTGTCGCTGACCTTTTTTTGTACACGCACGGAGCTGGTATACATTTGCGGCATATGAAAGCACAATGCTTGCCGCCAGTGAAGGCCGTCTGTCTGTGGAAAAAGGAGAGGCAGCCGCCCAAAGCCGGATGGAATGGTGGATTTCCCAGATACCGCTTCCGGCTGAACCGGTGACTGTACAGACGGAATGCAGAGAAAAAGAGATTCAGATAAAAGCAGAAGGAAACATTCTGCCAATCTGGAGCCGGAACGCGTGGGAATATTCGGTTTTGAGTGAAAGCAGGAGAAACAATCCGGTGAAAACGATCCGGAAGATACGGGCAGTAAAACAGATCTGGAACCAGAAGTAAGGACGGAAGCGGAGAAATGCAGATTGATTATAAAAGAGATTTGAATCATACATATGTTATTTTACAGGAGGAAAAAGAGCCGGACACGGCGTCGTATCAGATCCGTATGCTGCTGACAAACACAATCCCAGGGCTTTTGGACTGCAAAATCGGGAAAATGGATGATAAAACATTGTTTTACTATGAGGTGACATCAAAGCAGTCGCTTCAGAGTGTGTTTGAACAGCGCTCGATTGGGGCGGAGGCGCTGCGGAAACTGTTTGAACAGCTGCTGGATCTTCTCGAAGAACTGGGGCAGTACCTGCTTGCACCGGACGGTCTCGTTCTGCAGCCGGAGCTGGTTTTTGCAGATGCAAATCTGGAGAACTTTTCCTTCTGTTATCTGCCGGGAAAGCAGGGACACACAGGCTGTTTTCAGAAGCAGATCCGGGAGCTGATGGAATATCTGCTGCCGAAGCTGGATCACCAGGAGCAGGATGCGGTGGTACTCGGGTATGGACTGTATCGGGAGATTTCGGCGGAGATCTTTTCGGTTGAGATGATTCAGGCACTCTTATATCAGACAGGGAAAGAGAAGAAAGAAACGACGGAGCAGGAGGGAAAAGAGCGTCCTAGGGAAGAAAATCCGCCTGTACAGATGGAGGAAACACTTTGGGGAGAACAAGAAGCGGAAGCGGCGGAAAATTTTTTTGTGGAAGCGGAGGAAGAAAAGGATGAAGGACGCTGGAAAAATATTGTGGAAGCAGTGATCTGCATCGGATTTCTGGGAGGTGTGCTGGCACTGCGGTGGACACAGGCCGAAACTGTTTGGTATCTGGTGCTGGGAGGAGCGGCGGCTGTTGTGGGAATTGTAAGTCTGGCATTGGAACTTGCCAGCCGATGGAAAAAGCGGCAGTCGGGAACAGAAACAGGAAGCTATGGGAAGGCCGCAGGAATCCGGAAACAAGGAGAAACAGGAGATGTATTTTCGGAATATCAGAATCGGAAGGGCTTAAAACAGAAAGATGGAACATGGAATCCGAAAAGCGATACAGAACAGCAGGGATGGAAAAGGGATTCCTCAGTCGAAAAAGAGAAAACATGGGAAAAGAATGAAGAACAGGAAAACAGAAAGATGCACAGCCTGATGGAATTGGAGGGGCATGAAGAGGATCTGTTTGGAAAAACGGAACTGCTGACCAGCCCGGAGGATGAGGGAAGGGCATATCTGATTCCGATAGATCCGATTGATCTTCCGCTGATTCCGATTGAACGCGGAAGCACATTGATTGGAAAACTGTCAGCGGCGGCAGATGTAATTCTGCCATACCGTACGGTAAGCCGCCTTCACGCAAAGCTGGTCAGTACAGAAGAGGGAGATTATCTGCTGGATCTGAATTCGCGGAACGGAACAACGGTGAATGGCGTTCCATTGATGGGCGAGACAAAAAAGAAGCTGGAGGATGGAGACGATATCTCATTTGCCGGGAAGAAATACCGGTATAAGGCGGGAGAGAAAAACAGAAATTAGAGAAAAATGACGCATTACACTTTTTCGATTTGGAGAAAGCGCTGGATGCGTTATTTTTAATATGGCAGAATGATCAAAGAAAAAAGTTATGCGAATGAAACAAAAATATTATAGAAAAGAAAATTATGCATAAAATTAAAAAAAGAAATAATGTAAAAAATAATGTCATAAAACGTCGAAAGCCGTCGTGAAGCGTCAATAATTGTCGAAAAACGTTTATCAAAAAAGAAAAAAATTTGACGATTTCTTGCATTTACAAGTGAATTAAATTATAATAAAAAAATAGCACAGATAAGGAAATGATGTAATGGAAGAACAAAGGAAAAACAGTTACGATCCGAACGAAGATATCGTGGACCGTATGTGGAAGAGGTCAAAAAACAGCATCAATCTGGTCATCGTCGTATGCAATATTCTGGTATTCCTTGCAGTCACACTGACCGGAGGGACAGAGAGCTCCAGACATATGATGGACTGCGGTGCGGCGTATGCGCCGCTGATTGAGAGCGGAGAATACTATCGCCTGTTTACGAGTATGTTTCTTCACTTTGGCATCCAGCATCTGATCAACAACATGCTGCTTCTTTTGTTCCTTGGGGATTACCTAGAACGCGCAGTTGGAAAGATCCGTTATCTGGTCATCTATCTGGGCGGCGGACTCGTCGGAAATCTGTGCTCGTATCTGCATGAACTGTCCCTGATGAAAACAGGGGAAGCACCGGCAGTTTCCGCCGGCGCTTCGGGAGCGATTTTTTCTGCTGTCGGAGCGATGCTTGTTCTTCTGGCATTTCGGAAAGGAAGGCTGGAGGATCTCACCTTCCGGAGGATGGCCGTCATGGCTGTCCTTTCGCTGCTGGTCGGATTCCAGTCTTCAAATGTGGACAACTTCGCACACATCGGCGGTTTTCTGGCAGGTGCAGTCCTGATGGCGGTTCTCTATCCGGGAATGGCAAGGATCAGGAAAAGGGGAAAACGACCGTAAAGGTGCTTCCTTCCCCGGGAACGGAAGAAACGGAAATCGTGCCGTCGTGTGCGGTTACAATTTCCTTGCAGATGGCAAGTCCAAGGCCGGTTCCGTTTTTCTTATGTGTGACAAAAAGGTCAAAGAGAGTCGGCAGATCCTCGGCGGGGATTCCGCAGCCAGTGTCCTGCACACGGATGGTCAGAAAGTCACCGTCGAAACAGAGAGAGATTTTGATCGTTCCGCCGGAAGGCATTGCTTCCGCCGCATTTCGGATCAGGTTCAGAAAAAGCTGACGAAATTGCGTGGTATCAAGGGCAAAGCGCGGAATGGCAGATTCCTTGACAAGTTCAATGGAAACCTGTTGTTTTTCGAGGAGAACGCCGGTATCGGCACAGAGATTCTGGAGCAGAAGATAAGGATTCACGTAAGCGCGTACCGCCCGATATGAATGATTATAGCAGGAGAGCTCATCGAGCAGGGAGTTCAGAAAAGCCATATTTTCCTGGATTTTCTGAAAATAGAGATCGTTGGAAAGCTCCGGATGCGCTAAAAGAAGAAGCTGATGAAAGCTGTGGATAACCGCAACAGGATTTCGAACCTCATGTGAAATCCGGGAAATCATAGCGTGACATTCTTCCGATAAGCCCTGTGAATTGGTTGTTGGTTCTTTTGACATAGCCGTATCCTCCTTATGATGCGTAGGTAATGATTTTTGATTAGGCAAAAGTTTAGCATTGAAAAGGGGGAGCGCGCAACAAAAAGCGTTCTGCATTATTTGACATTTTTCGACAAATAGTGAGAAAATAGAGTTGTTCGGAACCGTGCAGAACGGGATTCGGAACAACAGAAGAATTAAAAAAAAGTAAAGGAGAAAAAGATCATGGATTGTATTTTTTGTAAATTAGCAAACGGAGAAATTCCAACCGCGACATTGTATGAGGACGATGAGTTCCGTGTCATTCTGGATCAGGGACCGGCAACGAAAGGACATGCGCTGATTCTTCCAAAACAGCATTTTGCAAACATTTATGAAATTCCGGATGAAACCGCAGCGAAAGCAATGATTCTCGGCAAAAAAATGGCGACGGCCATGACGAAAGCGCTTCATTCTGATGGCTTCAATCTGGTACAGAACAATGGTGAGGCAGCAGGACAGACGGTATTCCACTTCCATATGCATCTGATTCCAAGATATGAAGGTGACAATGCCGGTATTGCTGCATGGAAGCAGGGAACTCTCGAGGATGCGGTAAAAGAGCAGATCATTGAGAGCGTGACGGCAGAGCTGAAGGCCTGAGAAAAGGCTGGCAGCAGCCAGAAAAAGAATCAATGACAGACGAACAGGGGCGGAGAACAATGGACAAAAATAACTTTTCAGAAATATATAAAAAGTATGTAATGACAGCCTATTCAGCCGCAATGCAGGTGGTGCACAATGAAGCCGATGCGGATGATATCGCACAGGAAACGATGGTGAAACTGTACCTGAATATTGATGCGCTGGATGAAGACAGAGTAGAAGGCTGGGTCCGTGTCGCTGCAAAGAATCTGGGAATTGATTATCAAAGAAAAACACAACGTTTTGACTGGAACGAACTGGATGAGGATCTTCGGGCGGAAGAGATGGAACTTCCGACGCTTGCAGAGGAAGAAAAGCAGGAGAGAAATCATTTTTTTTCAGGAAGTGATGGATGCACTGAAAGATCATGATGAATCGGGTTATTATATTACGCGTGAAATCAAGGTGCATGAGCGTTCGGAAAAGGAAGTAGCATCCGAAATGGGTATCACCATCGGAAATCTGCGGGTGAAAATGACCCGGACGAAAAAATGGCTTTGCCAGCACTTTGCTGACAAAGCCAGAGAAAGGGGATTTCTGTAGTTACTATTTGCGTTCGCATTCCTGGATCAGGGAAAGGATGCGGCCGATGGAATCGGTGTGGCTGCTCTTCTTCATCGCATTGATGTAGGTCTGACGGTTTTCGTAAACCTCACGGATTGCGGACTGAAGAGTCTGCGCATTCACGGATTCTTCTTCCAGAACTTTACTGTAACCCTGACGCTCAAAGGAACGCGCATTTAAAATCTGGTCTCCGCGGCTGGCATTGGCAGAAAGCGGAATCAGAATGTTTGGTTTTGCCAGAGCACTGATTTCGCAGATCGCATTTGCGCCGGCGCGGGAGATGATCAGATCTGCTGCGGCGAAGAGATCCGGGAGCTCATCTTTGATGTACTCGAACTGAACGTAACCTTCGGTACCATTTAAGGATGCATCCAGTTTATCTTTACCGCAGAGATGAATCACCTGGAAATCTTTCAGAAGTTCTGGTAAAATAGAACGGACCGCATGATTGACAGCGACGGAACCGAGGCTTCCTCCGATGACGAGAATAACCGGTTTTGCGGCATTGAATCCGCAGAACTTCAGGCCTTCCCGTGCATCGCCGGACAGCAGTTCCTGGCGGATTGGCGTTCCGGTCAGAACGGCTTTGTTTTCCGGGAGACATTTAACGGTTTCCGGGAAATTACAGCAGACTTTTGCAGCGGACGGAATACACAGCTTATTTGCCAGGCCAGGCGTCATATCCGATTCATGGATGAGCGCCGGGACTTTACATGCTTTGGCGGCAAGGACAACCGGTACCGAAACGAAGCCGCCTTTGGAGAAGACAACGTTTGGTTTCAGCTTTTTGAGCAGTTTTTTTGCTTCAAAGTAGCCTTTTACGACGCGGAATGGATCGGAAAAGTTTTTCGGATCGAAGTAGCGGCGCAGCTTTCCGGATGAAATTCCGTAATACGGAATGCCGAGATCTTCGATCAGCTTGCGCTCCATACCGTCGTAGGAACCGATATAAGAGATTTTATAACCTGCTTCCTTTAATTTTGGAATCAGGGCAATATTCGGGGTAACATGGCCGGCGGTACCTCCGCCTGTCAGAACAATATGCTTCATGAGAATTCCTCCCTGGAATTTGATAATATCATTTGGCTTTTATTATCCCCTCAAGAAGAAAAAAAGTCAAGAGCGGTTACAACATGGAAAATGCCGAGGAACGGAAGAAGATGAAAAAGATAGAAAAAGAAGAACAGCTGAAAAAGAAACTGGAGCAGACGATGGAAGAAAAAATGGCTGCGGATTCGAAAACGGTGGAAGGGGAATCGGCAGTTGTAAAGGCAGAGGAAGGAAACACAGCAACAGAACAGGAGGCTGCGCCTGCGCTTTCAGAGGAAGAACTGAACGCAATGTACGAGCGCTTCCAGCAGCGCCTCCAGAAGGAAGGACTCGCGGACGCGGAAGGCAACCCGACAGAAAAAACACTGGAGATCCGCCGCCAGATCGTGGAGAAAAAGGTGGAACGCGAAAAGCAGGCGGAGAGACAGAAGAAGATTGCGAAGAGAGCGAAAACAACAAAACACTGGGTACGGACGGCAAAGGCGGCTGGTGTTGTGTTGGTTGTGGGGGCGTGTGTTTTTGGAGCCAGTATGACGAGCGAGGCGAATCGGATTCGGTTGGTGGAGACAGTGCATGGCGTTTGGAATGCTGGAGATGCAACTGGCATAGATAATGGTGGAGATAGAAAATATTCTGCGGGAAGTTTGGATGAAGCACAGAAACAGATTCGAGATACATTGCATATTGCAGTTCCGGAATTTTATTATATTCCAACAGGAATGAAATATAGTAATGTGATAGTGTCAAAAGAAACACAAATGGCTGTGATTAAGTATAAATATAATGGACATTCGGTATATTTTCATTTGGCTGCAAACGAAAAGGACTTGTCTCAAAGTAATTGGAAAGATCAAGAAAAGGTTGAGGTAGAAACACTTGACAATTTAGTAGAAGTAGAAATGGGTACAATTTCTGAAAATGATGAAGAAAATTATTATGTTAAATGGAAATATAAAGATGCTTATTATCAATTGAGCGGACAAATAGAGAAAGAAGAATTGATAAAAATTTTGAAAGAAATGCAGTATAATTTGTAATCATTTAAATGCTGAAACGTATACATTATGTAGATGAGGACGGGGGGAAAGAGGAAGTATGAAGAAGATTATTAATTTAAAGAACGTACTCTTTTGCGCATTACTCGTTTTGACAATGGCATTTAACACAATAAATGTTCAAGCAGATGCATTAGATTATTTAGGGAATACGATTGACGGATCTGTATTAACGAATGACACAGAATCAATAGGAAATTATCAGAGCGTAGCAAGAAGTACATATTTACATCAGGGATTTGTGAGAATTACAAATAATGGAAATGGATATGTGGGAATATTTGGTGGTACTGAATGCAATGTTACTTGCAATACGGTGAAATTAAATATTTACTTGGAACGTTCAAGTGGCGACGGTAACTTTTATAGTTATAAGAAGTGGGAAAATGTAGATTATAATACAGATTCTTTATATATGAGTAAGGAAGTAAAAGTAGAAAAAAGGTTATTATTATCGTTTAAGAGGTTATCATTCTTGTACTAAGAACGGTGTTACTGAAAATGGTGGTAGTAGAACCAATGGTATCTACATTGGCTAATAACACATTTATGTAACTTATAAATATATAAGAATGAAAACGAATAAGATATTATCTATAATATAAGAGCAAACAAGAAAGTGGCGTAAACGAACAGACATAATTTCTAACCCAGCCCAGTTTACACTTCCCACACTCTTTAAAAACCACGGGGCCAGTCCCTATAGAAACCTTATAACAATGAATATATTAAGACGAAAACGCAGATCTTTCAGGATTTTCAACGCGTCGAAATTCCTTTTTCCAACCACAACACAGATCTGAGTCATCATGTGTTACTATGTTCAGCGTGTGAGTGATCATACGGAACATCGGCTGGCCCCGATAAGTGAGGCATCGGTATTACTGCAGGAATACCGGTGCCTCTTTTCTATGCACTTCCGGCGGCCGATGCCCATAATTGAACAAAAATATCAAGATTGTTGTGCAATCTGCCTTAAAATTCCGTTGGAATCTGCCAGATATTATGCTATAATAATCAAAAAAGAGAGAATAAGCATAAAATACAAAAGGAATTTCAGATTATTTTCGCGGACAACGCGTCAAAGACCATGCTGGCATGGGAACTTGACGACTGCTGGCCGCGATAACGGGCCAAACGTATAACGCGTGTTTTGACCCGTAGTGACAACATTTTGTCCCCGAACAAAACGGGAGAACAGGAGGCATCTTATGCGTCTTACATTTCTTGGAGCAACACATGAAGTGACGGGCAGTTGTTATTATCTGGAGGCTGCCGGGAAGAAGTTTTTAGTGGACTGCGGTATGGAACAGGGACCGAATATTTACGAAAACAAACCAATTCCGGTCCCGGCATCCCAGCTTGATTTTGTATTGATCACGCACGCGCACATCGATCACACCGGAAATCTGCCGCTGCTGTATGCGCACGGCTTCCGCGGCCCAATCTATATGACTCCGGCGACGGTAGCGCTTTCGGACATCATGCTCCGGGACAGCGCACACATTCAGCTTGCCGAGGCCGAGTGGCGGAACCGCAAGAACCGCCGGGCGGGAAAAGAAGATTACGTCACGCCATATACGATGGAGGACGCCCTCGGCGTGATCCGCTTGCTGGAGGGCATTCCGTATCATCAGCGTGTGACACTATCGGACGGCATTCAGATCCGTTTTCTCGATGCCGGTCATCTGCTCGGCTCCGCATCCATTGAGCTGTGGCTGACAGAGGACGGTGTGACGAAAAAACTGCTCTTCTCCGGCGATATCGGAAATATCCATCAGCCGCTGATCAACGACCCGGAGTACCCGGAGAGCGCTGATTACGTGATTATGGAATCCACCTACGGTGACCGGAGCCACGGTCCGAAACCGGATTATGTGCCGGAGCTGGCAAAAATTATTCAGGAAACGCTCGACCGCGGCGGAAACCTCGTGATCCCGTCGTTTGCCGTCGGCAGAACGCAGGAGATGCTGTACTTTATTCGTGAAATTAAGGCAGAACATCTGGTTCACGGCCACGGCGAATTCCCGGTTTACGTGGACAGTCCGCTTGCCGTTGAGGCAACCAATATTTTCCGCGATCATCAGAAAGAGTGCTACGATTCCGATGCAGCTGCGCTCCTTGCGCAGGGCATTAATCCGATTCTGTTTCCGGGCTTAAAGCTCTCGATTACATCCGATGAGTCGAAAGCCATCAACTTCAACGAAACCCCGAAGGTCATCATATCCGCGAGCGGCATGTGCGATGCAGGACGAATCAAGCATCATCTGAAGCACAACCTCTGGCGGCAGGAGAGTACGGTTCTCTTCGTCGGCTATCAGGCCGTCGGTACACTGGGACGGGCGCTGATCGGAGGCGCGAAGGAAGTGAAACTGTTCCAGGAAGAGGTTCATGTGAACGCGCACATCATCCAGTTCCCGGGCATGAGCGGCCACGCAGATCAGGAAGGACTGCTCAAATGGCAGGCAGTCTGCGGGCAAAACCGGACCGCGTTTCGTGACGCACGGCGAAGATAAAGTGACGGAAATTTTTGCGGAAAAACTGTGGGACGAATTCCGCTACCCGGCGATGGCTCCGTTCTCCGGCACGGTATTTGACCTGAAAGAAAATGAATTCATCGAAAAAACCGTCGGCATTCCGATCCAGAAGGAAACAACGGCAAACGCTGGAACACTGCGCACGAGAAGCAGCGGAAATGCGTCTTCGATCGTCTCGTTGCGGCTGGTCAGCGGCTGCTCACCGTCATTACAAGAAACAAAGGCGGTGCTAACAAAGACCTTTCGAAATTTGCCGATCAGATCAACAGTCTCTGCGACAAATGGGACAGATAAAGCAGTCCGGTGGCTGGAAGAAAGACTGTGCTATTAATATAGAAGAAAAACCGGAAGAAAGCAGGCGGCAGGGAAGCTGTGCTGCATCAGAAAAGAAAAAACAGAAGTGGATAAATTACAAACTCCCCGGGGTGAGCATTCCCCGGGGAGTTATTATAATAAAAAAGAGCAAGCGTAAAAAAAGTTATTTCTGGATAGCCTGTTCCAGTGCTTTTGCAAGCTGGTCTGGACATGATGTTCCGCGTCCGTTGCAGTCGATGCCTTTCATGCGGGAGATGGCTTCGTTTACGTCCATGCCCTCAACGAGTCTTGCAACACCCTGTGTGTTTCCGTTGCATCCGCCTACGAACTGTACGTTGTGTACTTTACCGTCTTCTACCTCAAACAGAATTTTTCTGGAACAGGTACCTTTTGTTGTATATTCCATCGATAAGATCCTCCTTTGTGAATAAAAAATTAGAACATTATCGTGAACTTCAGCCACGATAATTCTTCGGTTCCTGCTATTATATCATAGATTACGAAAACAGCAAAGAAAAAAGATACCACAGATCCAAAATTTATTGTATACTGTAACAGGAATTACAAAGAAACCAGAAGGAAAAGAAAATGGACTCCCGGAGTTTTCCGTTCTTACTTTAGCGGCTGACCGCTGACAAAAATGATTTCATAAAAGCAAGAACAGAAAGAATCGGAGAGTACATGTAAAGTTATTGGAGGATATCATAAACATGAAGTTAATCGGAATTATCGGTGCAATGGAAGTTGAAGTTGCAAGCTTAAAGGAAATGATGACGGATGTTACAATCCGCACGAAAGCATCCATGGAGTTCAACCACGGTTACCTGAACGGAAAAGAAGTGGTTGTTGTGCGCAGCGGAATCGGCAAAGTAAATGCCGGTATCTGCACCCAGATTCTTGTAGATGATTACGGCGTGGACTGTGTCATCAACACCGGAATTGCAGGCTCCCTGCGGAATGAAATCAACATCGGCGATATCGTCATTTCGACCGATGCTGTTCAGCACGACATGGATGTGCGCATCTTCGGATACCCGCTCGGCGAGATTCCGCAGATGGGTGTTTTAAGCTTCCAGGCAGACGAGCACCTCGCAGAGGTGGCAGAGGAAGTCTGCAAGGAAGTCAATCCGGAAATCCAGGTATTCCGCGGACGCGTGGTCAGCGGTGACCAGTTTATTTCCAGCAAAGAAGTGAAAAACCATCTGATCGAGGAATTCAACGGTTCCTGCGCCGAGATGGAGGGCGCTGCGATTGCGCAGGGCGCTTATCTGAACAAGATTCCATACGTCGTACTCCGCGCCATCTCCGATAAAGCAGACGACAGCGCAACAATGGACTACCCGACCTTTGAGAGCGAGGCAGCCCGCCACTGTGTCAACCTGCTGCAGGAAATGGTAAAACGCCTGTAATCTAAAAAAAGCAAGAAGAAAAAATCGACAAACGGGCAGGCGAAAACCAGCGAAACCACGCGAACCGGCACGAAAGCAGTCCCCTGAAAGAACGAAAAATAAAAATTCACGCGAAAAAGCACAGAATCACAAAGAATTTGACGAACGTTTTTTGTTTCCAAATTTTTCCGGCAGTGCTATACTGTGGCACATCGGAACAAGAAGATGCTCACTACGGATTGCTCAGCAGTAAAACACTTGCTGTTTTGCTGCGTAAGAAAGTGATTCAGGTGTGAGCAGCCCTCCTTTTGCGAAGCAATTTTCAATGAGGGCTGCGAATGTTACAGTTCCCAGGTACCTGTGAACTGTAACACGTCTCCACTGCCGATATGCCAGCGGAAGAATCCTGTGCGCGCAAATTCTGCCGCGGCATCCGCCGATGCACCGCAACGGAACGGGGGCACCGGCATATGATCATGACAGGCAAATTCAAAAATCATCAGGGGGAATAAGAATGCTGGAGTTTTGTGTGAAACAAAATGTGTTCTTATACGCAATGATAGCAGCAGGAATCGCCGGTGTGTGGTGCCTGTTCTGGAATAACCGTTTCTACACCCGGGCCATCCGCGATCTCGGAAGGCTGAAGGAACCAAAGTCGAAATGGACCAGGTCGGTGCTGGAAACGTGTCAGAGAAAAGCGCATCCCTTTTCGAATGCCGGGGCGTTTATGCGCAGCCAGATTGCACAGGGCAGGTCAGCGGGAATGGCAGTCCCGACGCTTCTGCGCGGAAGCCAGAATATGATCCTCACGGTTCTGGCGCTGTCGATTCTTTCGCTGTGGGCGATCTACCGATACCGTTATGGAGAGGCGGAGCTGATGCGCTACCTCGGAACGGGCATCGCGCTCGCCGGAGGCCTTGTCTTTTTCCGGCTCTGTCTGGATTTCGGCGGAAAAGAGGAAATTCTGCTGAACGGCTGGACAGACTATCTGGAAAATGAGTTTGCAGCGACGAAACAGAGTGCGGTGCTGGAAACCGTACAGCAGACCGAATGGCAGCCGGTGCAGGCGGAAACCATGGCACAGGCAGGAACCGGAGCGGCGAAAGCAAAACCGCAGACTGCGGGAAGCGAGTCCGCCAAAGAGCGGAATGAACTGTTCGCAGACCCGGAAAAAGAAGCGAGGATTTCGAAAGTCAGGGAGGGCATCCGCCAGACCGCCGCGGCCGAGAGCAGGTTTGCCGGAATGCTGACGCCCGAGGAAGAGAAGCTGATGAGGGAAATTATCAGCGAATACGTGTAAATACCAGGGGATCAGGCCGGGGAGCATGGCATATCGACATGACCATATTTCCGAATCGGCAGTCCGCAGGTATCTAAGATAAAAATATTTCAGGCAGTGCTGTCTTTCAAAACAGACAGGCGGCACTGCTTTCCCGGATAAAGCAGAATCATCATCTGCAAAAGGAGGAACCAACATGAGACTTGTAATTCTTGAGGCAGAGTCACTGGGAAAGGACATGGATCTGTCCGGCTTTTCCCGTTTTGGAGAAGTGACAGTATATGAAAAAACAACGGAGGAGGAATGCCCGGAGCGTGTGCGGGAGGCGGATATCGTCATCTGCAACAAGGTGCGCATGTGCAGCCGCACCCTGTCCGGCGCGGAGAACCTGAAACTGATCTGCGTCACCGCAACCGGCATCAACAACATCGATCTCGATTATGTGAAGCGCCACAACATCGCCGTGACGAACGTCGCCGGCTATTCCACCGTCAGCGTGGCCCAGCACACCTTTGCGATGTACTTCTATCTGGCAGAAAAACTCCGTTATTACGATGATTACGTAAAAAACGGCAGCTACGCCGCCAGCAGTCTTTTCACCTGCATGGACAGACCGTTCACCGAGCTGGAGGGCAAGACGTGGGGCATCATCGGCCTTGGCGCGATCGGCAGAAAAGTGGCTTCGATTGCACAGGCATTCGGCTGCCGTGTGATCTATTACTCCACCTCCGGTGCACACGACGATCCGGACTACGAGCGGGTCGATCTCTATCGTCTGCTGAAGGATTCTGATGTGGTTTCCATCCACGCCCCGTTAAATGAGGCGACCGAGAACCTGATGAATATCGAAACGTTTGCCAACATGAAGCGGAACGCAATTCTGATCAACGTTGGCCGCGGCTCGATCGTGAATGAGCGTGACCTCTGCTGTGCCCTGCGCGAGGGCCTGATCGCCGGAGCAGCGCTCGATGTACTTTCCAGCGAGCCGATCCGCAGTGACAGTCCGTTGCTGAAAATGGCGGACGACGACCGCCTGTACATTACGCCGCACATCGCCTGGGCATCGAAGGAAGCCCGCACGCGCCTGATCGGACTGGTGCAGAAAAATATTGCTTCGTACCTGGAAGGCGGCATGGAAAACCGCGTGGTATAAAAGGGGTACAAAGCCAGGGACAAAATACATAAAAAGAGCCGGACATCCGACGGAACCGCAGAGGGGACTGTAAGAACAGCCGCTCCCAAGTTCCGCCGGATGCCCGGCTTTTGCATTTGCTTTATTCGCTGCAAAAACGAGAGAACATTATTCCTCTGTAATCTGAATTTCCAGATAATCAAACTCCAGAGATTCAATAAAATTATCCTGTGTGAACCGCGTTTTCGATCTCCGTTTAAACTCCGAAATATTCGTATCGAGCCAGATCGGCTTCGCCAGATTCCAGGCATCACAGATTTCATCGAGCGCACGGAAGACCTTGTGCGTTCTGGTATCCTCATCGTCGATGCAGACGGTAAGATCCTGAAGAACATGATTGTTTTCCACTAATTTTCCCCACATCTGAAACATATTAAAAATCCTCCTGAAAAGTACAAAGTGAACAGTGCATTTGGAACGACCGTGTTAATCGCTGGTAACGGTATGCAGTTCTTTAAAATCCTTCGGCGAGATCCCGTACTCTTTTTTAAACGCGCGGTAAAAACTCGAATAGTCGTGAAATCCGAACAGCAGATACACCTTCGTGACCGGTACATCGCCGAGCAGCGCTTCACGGCACCTTGCCAGCCGCTTTTTGGAAATGTACTGGTGGATCGACATGCCGATTTCATCCTTGAAAACGTGTGCAATGTGATATTTGCTCACAAAAAGTTCCGCCGCCAGCCGTTCGAGCGACAGATCCTCGGACAGGTGCTCATCAATATAGAAACAGAGCTGTTCATACAGCGAAAGCTGCGCCTTCCGGGTGAGCGGGTGATGCTGTTCATACACCGTGCGGTTGATCTGCATCAGCAGGTCGCTGACGTAGAGAAAAATCTGCGTCTCTTTTCCAAAATGATCGGACCGCATTTCCTCAATCAGTCGGATGGTGCGGTACTGGATCGTGTTGAACTCGACGGAATCGAGCGGGAACAGATATTTCTGATTTTCGGCAGCGTATTCCATCAGGTAAACGTAGTCGGCGGAACGGGCGCGGAGCTGTTCTGCAAAAGCGGCGCTAACCCAGAACACAAAGCGGCGGTACGGCACAGACAGGTCGTGCATCACCAGATGATGCGGCACGCCGGCGGAATCAGAAGAAGATCGCCGGGCGTCGGTGTGTAGAGCACTCCGTCGATTTCCAGTGAGATCGCCCCTTCGAGAAAGAGATAGAACTCATAATGCGTATGCGTATGTTCTTTTACGCCGGGCACATCGTCGGTGCTGTAATAGTATAACTCAAACGTATCCGAAATCATGTACTGCCGGGTGGCAAATTTCGTCTGTAGTTTTTCTTTCATAATAAAAGCATCCTTGCAAAAAAATGATATTTTTGAACCATAACAACAATTCCCAGCATATCACAAAACAGCAAGTTTTACAATGTATTCGGCAATCCGCACAATAGAAAAAAATAACCTGTCCGGTTATGATACAAGGGAATAAAATAAAAACAGAATGCAGAATAATTTTCAGATAAAGATCAAAACGGAGGAACAGCTATCATGAATCAGATTCTCGAACAGCTTGGAACATACGGCATTGTGCCGGTTGTCGTTTTACAGGATGCAGCAAAAGCAGAGCCGCTTGCCGAAGCTCTCTGCAAGGGCGGACTTGCCTGCGCCGAAGTGACCTTCCGCACCGATGCGGCAGAAGAATCCATCCGCATTATGAGCGAAAAATTCCCGGAGATGCTGGTGGGAGCCGGAACTGTGCTCACAATCGAGCAGGCGGACTGCGCCGTGAAAGCCGGAGCAAAATTTATCGTCAGCCCGGGCCTCAACCCGGAGGTAGTAAAATGGTGCCAGGCACACGAAGTACCAGTGATCCCGGGCATCGTGACCCCGACTGAGATGGAGCAGGCGATCGGTCTTGGGCTCACCATGGTGAAATTCTTCCCGGCAGAACCGGCAGGCGGACTGAAATACATCCGTGCCATCGCAGCACCGTACACCATGATGAAATTCATGCCGACCGGCGGCATCAACCCGCAGAATGTAAGAGAATACCTGGCATACGACCGCATCGCAGCATGCGGCGGAAGCTGGATGGTAAAAAATACGATGATTGAAAACAACGAATTCGACCGCATCGAAGAGCTGGTGAAAGAGGCGGTTGAGATCGTAATGGAAAGCCGGACGTGACGACATCCTTCCCGCAGCCGCTGGGCACCGACCGTTGACCTCGAGCGTGATCCGAGATGGGGAAGAAACGAGGAGGGCTACGGCGGGGACCCTGCGCTGACCGGAAAAATGGCCGGCGCTTACATCGAGGGAATGCAGGGCGACGATCCAAAATATCTGCGCTGTGCATCAACCCTGAAACACTTCTATGGAAACAACACCGAGGTCGGCCGCGGCTGGAAGAACTCTTCGATTGACCCGCGGAATAAATATGAGCTGTATCTCGAGCCGTTCCGCAGATGTATTGAGGAGAGCGGCGCAGAGGGCATCATGACGGCGTACAACAGAATCAACGGCACCGTCGGGCCGCCTGAACATGGTCATGAAAGGAACCACCACCGCCGGCGCCGGAATGGTCCGGGAAAACATGGAAATCTCGGAATCCGTCATCATGAAACAGGCGGACCAGAAGATGTATGAAAATAAAAAAAAAGTTCACGGTGAATCGCCGCAATGGATTGTCCCCGCGGGTCTTTTCGTGGTACAATGAAACATAACCGATAAAAAGAAAAACGAGCAGAACATGAACGAATTATATGAAATGATTGAAAAGAAAATCAAAGAATCCGGCTATCCGCGACCGATTTCGGGAAGCGATGTTTACGATGACATCTGCGACCAGATCGAGGGAAAAGAGAAAGGTTCCTATGTGGTATTATCGAAATTTGATGATGATGTGATTTTCGAGTACCACATCACGGTGATGGATGATGAATTCAACCTCGGCGTGCTGACGATGCGCACCCCGGAGGCGTGTTTGAGACTGATTTTGACCAGTAAAAGAGAAAAGAAAGAGGTTGTTACTTATGCCGAATGTTGAAAAAATCACAAAACAGACGGAAAATCCGTTCGTAAATCTTTACCTGGTGGAAGGGACAAACAAAGTAAACCATCACTTCCGCTATTACGTGGCTTCCCGCGCAAAATCCATCGAGCAGATGAAGATTAAAACAAGGAAAAATACGCCGGACGGTGTGCTGATGTACAGTCTGTACGGGGAAAAACGCGACAAAATTGTCCTGGTGCGCCAGTACCGCGTTTCCATTGATGACTACATCTACGAATTCCCGGCAGGCCTGGTGGAACCGGGCGAGGAGTTCCATGAGGCTGCCGTGCGCGAGATGCATGAGGAGACCGGTCTTACGTTTCACCCGTTGAAAGTAGATCCCTGCTACGAGAAACCGTTCTTCACCACAATCGGCCTGACTGATGAAGCATGCTCTGCCGTTTACGGCTGGTGCGAGGGCGAGATCAGCCGCAAATACCTCGAAGAGAGCGAAGTGATCGAAGTTGTCCTTGCTGACCGCGAGGAGGCAAAGAGAATCTTAAAGGAAGAAAATGTAGCAATTATGTGTTCTTATCATCTGATGCATTTTATTCATGATGAGGAGCCGTTTGCATTCCTGAAATAAGTGGAGGGGAGCCAGAAAAACACAACCCCTGGAAGTTCTTAGCACGAACTGCCAGGGGTTGTGTTTTTCTGACTCCCATTTACGTTGTGGGGGACGGGAGGGTGAGGACTCAGGTGTAGTATTGGGCCTGGGTTTCGTAAAGATTGGCGTAGATGCCGTGGTTTGCGAGGAGGGTGTCGTGGGTTCCGTCTTCGGCGATGCGGCCGTGGTCGAGGACGATGATGCGGTCGCAGAATTTGCAGCTGCTCATGCGGTGGGAGATGTAGACAGCGGTTTTGCCGGCGGTCATCTGGCTGAACTGTTCGTAGATTTCAGCCTCAGCGATCGGGTCGAGGGCTGCGGTCGGCTCGTCGAGGATGACGAACGGGGCATCCTTGTAGAGGGCGCGGGCGATGGCGGTGCGCTGGGCCTCGCCGCCGGAAAGGTCGACACCGGAGCCGTTGTTGTTGTAAAGGCGGGTGCGGACGCTGCGGGAGTTGCTGTACACGGTCGGTGAGACCGACTTTTGCAAGAGAGGATTGCAAAGCAGCTTCATCAATCTCGGTTCCGGCGGCGATGTTTTCGTCGAGCGGGAGGGAAAACAGGTGGAAATCCTGGAAAACGACGGAGAATGCCTGCGTGTACTCTTTGTAGCTATATTTGCGGATGTCAATGCCATTCAGGGTGATGTAACCTGAAGTTGGCTCATACAGGCGGCAGAGCAGCTTGATGAGTGTTGTCTTTCCGGCTCCGTTACGGCCAACGAGGGCGGTTTTTTCGCCGACGGCAAAGGACAGTGTCACATGTTCGAGTACCGGAATATTCGTACCGGGATAAGAGAATGAGACATCGTGGAACGCAAATTCGTACTGGCCGTCGTCGCGTTTCTCAATCGGCAGTGTACCGTCGTAGGCCATAGACGGCTGCGCAATGAAATCCTCATAGGTCGAGAGATAGGAATTGATATAGTCGAACTCCGATCCGGTTGCGAGAAATGTCTGAAGATCACTCATGGCGCGTGTCACGGAACCGGCATACAGAAGAACATCCCCAATGGGAGAACGCCGTACAGAGCCTGGCGCCGATCACAAGGTACGCAGCGAAATTGGAAAGGAGCGAAAGCAGCGCGTTTTTTCCGTCTGTGATGGCGGAGAAGCGGGCGAAGTCGAGGTACATCGGCAGAAAGTGTTCCATGGCTTTTCCAAACTGTACGTCGAGAAAATGATCGAGATGACCGATGCGGATATCGTCCGCGCGCCGTTCTTCAAGCATCACATTAACGAGATAATTGGCAACCGAGTTGGAATGGTCGTTGCCTGGTTCAGCTCTATCTTTTTCTGCGTACTCCTGCGGTTGATGCGGGAGGAAAGTGCAAGCTGCACACCACAGAGCAGGAGCAGTGCAAGCATCGAAAACGACGAGGTGAAAAAGTTATTCCTGCTGCTGTCGGACAGAAGAAACAGACGGAGCAGGAAAAACAGGGCATAGAGAACCGAGAGCAGGGAAGTGATCAGCGTATGAATGACAATGAGCTGGTCACCCACATTTCCCGATCCCATGGAGGAGACGTTGGTGCGCCGGATGGCATCCATCGTCTCTGTTTTTTCGAATTTCTCAAACTCCAGCTCCAGCGCCTTTGCGGTGATTTTCTGTTCCGTGCGTGCAAGACAGAGTTCTTTTTGGCCGTCGAGATACTGACGGCAGATTTTTTCAAACAATCCCAGCCCATACTGCGTAAGCAGAAAGACGACAACAGTATACAGACAGGCGCGGTACGACTTTGCAAGCAGTAAATTCAAAATTCGCGCCGAGAAAAACAAGGAGAGATACGGCAGCGTTGCAGCTGCAAAAGCGCTTCCGAGAAGCCAGAACAGCACGCGGTGATTGCCCTGGCTCACCATAGTTAAAAAGCGGCAGATGGCATGAAACCGTTCTTTCATTTTCATCAGATATCTTCCTCCGTTTCCTGATAATACTGGCTCTGCACCTCAAACATATGCGCATACGATCCGCCAAGGGCAATCAGCTCATCGTGGGTTCCGCATTCTTTGATCTTTCCGTTTTCGAGAAACAGGATCGTATCGCAGAAGCGTGTCGATGCAAGACGGTGCGAGATGAAAAGCGCAGTCTTATTTTTCAGCAGTGTGCTGTAGGTTTCGTACATTTTATTTTCCGAGATTGCATCGAGCGCAGCCGTCGGCTCATCGAGCAGGAGCAGATGGCAATTTTTATAGAGTGCCCGCGCCATCATCAGTTTTTGCATTTCACCGCCGGAAAGCGTAATGCCGTCGTCCGCCATATCCTTGCCAAGATAGGTTTCTTCTTTCTGCGGCAGACTTGCAATTTTTTCCCAGAGTCCGGCGCGGATGAGTGCTTCTCGGCAACGGTTACGATCGGTCTCTTCCAGTGGGGAGCAGCTCACATTTTCTGCAATCGAAAACGAGAGTGCAAACGGGTCCTGAAAGACCGCCGCGATTGCTTTGTAATACTGTGCCGGATTCAGACTGCCAAGGGGAATGCCGTTGATGGTGATATTCCCTTCCGTTGGCTGATATAGCCCGCAGATCAGCTTGACAATGGTGGATTTTCCGGCGCCGTTGATGCCGACAAGTGCTGTATGCTCGCCCGCATGGAGTGTAAAACTGACATCATCGAGGATCCTTTTATCGCCGCCCGGATGGGAAAACGAGACGTGGGAAAAGCAGATTTCCAGCGGTTTTTCTTCCGCAAGTTCCGGCCGGAACGGCAGCGTGTGGCCTGCAGGGAACGGGAGATCGAAGAATTCCCGCAGCCAGCGGATCTGCTCGAGACAGAGCACGGATTTGGAGAGCGCGGCGGTGATCTCGTTAAAATATGAAGAAAAACCGGAGACGGCACCGAGCGCAAGCACAAAGCCGGATACGGTCATCGTGCCGTGGGATAGACGGTAAATCAGAAAGCCATAGCAGATTCCGTCGCGCAGAAGCTGTAGTGTAAGTGTCAGCAGATCATTTGCAAAGTAGGCGCTGCGGATGCGGAACAGAATTTTCTGATACCGCTTGTTGAGCTGGCGATAAACACCATCGAGCCATCCGTTCAGCTGATACAGACGGATATCCTTTCCGGCGGATGTGTTGTACGACTGTTTCTGGAAATAGCGCTGCGATACTTCAATTTCAGACAGATCGTCTCTGCGGCGGACTTCGTAAGAAGCCGCGCGGCGGTAGCTGAGAAACTGCAGAACCGAGAGCACAAGCAGCAGAAGAATGATAGCCGGATGGACGGTTCCGATCAGTCCTGCGTAGAGAATCAGCCCAAGAAACGAAGAATAAATTGTGACATCGTATCGGAACATGCCTTCCACGCCGACCCAGTTGCTGCAGGTGGCTCCGACGCTTTTTCGGCGAGCTGCAGCGTTTTTGGTTCTGTCAGAACCGCATAATCTATCTGCATGAAATGACAGAGAAGGCGGCGCGTAAAAAAGCCGGTCCGGAATTCGGTATACTGCCAGGCGTTCCGCGATTGCAGAAAGGTGTGGCTGACAAAAACAACGGCATAGCAAAGAAAGAGAACGAGCGTTCCAAGTGCAAATCCGGAAAAGCCGCTGCTCTGTTCCAGAAACAGGAGAATCCCGGCAGGAAGCAGAATCCCGAAAAAGCCGGTGAGCACCTGTGAGACGATTTCGAGTGCCTGAAAGAGAAACGGCTTTTTGCTGTAATGCCACAGCTCCCGATGAATATAAATGTAGTTAGACCATAATGAATACATAAAGACCTCCTCTGTCACATGTCTTTCGTGAACTGTAGTTATCCTACCATATTCATGCAAAACACGGGGGAAAAGTACGTAAATGGAACAAAAAAGAACGCGAACAGCAAAAAAAGTGTTCACGTTCTGCAAAATTTTTCTGTAGAATCATCGGACAAAATCAAAAAATTCTGGAAAGAGCTTTTTACAGCGGCAGCATAATCTCCGTCACGAAAACGCCGGGCTCGTTCTGCCGGTTGATATATCCTTCGTACTTTTCCACAACAAGATTGATCCGTTTCAGCCCATGCCCGTGATTTCCGCGCTTCGTGGTGATATACTCGCTGTCCAGCTTCCGCACAGTATCCTTTGTTGCATTCGTAACGGAAATATACAGCTGGTTTTTCAGCACACCAATATAAAGCCGGATATAGGGATCCGCAAGGCCCTCGCATGCTTCCACCGCATTGTCAATCAGATTTCCGATCAGCGCGCAGAGATCAATATCACTCACCGTAAGATTGGCCGGGCAGGCTGCCTTGTAATCCACGCGGATGCCGTTCTTTTCGGCGAGTGAAATTTTGGAATTTAAAATCGCATCGAGATTCACATTCCCCGAGTCGCAGAGCTGGTTGACCTGATCGAGATCATTTTCGAGCAGCCCGAGATATTCCTGCAGCTTATCATACTGTCCCATCTCAACATATGCCTTCATTGACTGCAGATGATTGTGGTAATCATGACGCCAGCCGCGCATTGTCAGATAGATATTCTGCACTTCCTCGACCTGGCGGGCGAGAAGCTGGTTCTGGTATTCGATATTTTTGCGTTCCAGATAATGGGATAAAAATGGAATGTGCGCCATGAAACATCACCTCGGTTCGTTCGGAATTGGAAATTAAAAAATGCAAAACCTTTAAAACGCATTCGGCCGGTAAAACTGCAGGAACACCTGGTTGAGTGATGCATAGCATCCGCGGCTGACCGGAATTTTTGTTCCGTCCGACAAGAGACATTCCGTCCGCGTGATCCGCTCCACATGAGCGAGATTCACAAGATAACTCCGGTGTGCTGCCGCAAAACATTCTCCTGTCCCACCAGAAGCCTGCCATGCGGCGGAAAGCTCTTCGCGGAACTCCGACAGATTTTTCTTAAACGTTTCCGTGCCGGCGGCCGTATGCAGCGTCAGATAATGATTATCGGACTCCACAAAAAGCAGATCCGAGAGGAACAGCTTCTGCGTCTCCCCGCCAAGTGAAAGCAGCAGATGCGGCTTTTCCTGTCCGCGCATCGTCTGCAGTTCGTCGAGCAGCGGAAACAGTGTGTCTTCCGTCACCGGCTTTAAGAGATACCGGAACGCCTGCACCTCATACCCTTCGAAAACGTATTCTCTGTGGTTCGTCAGAAAGAGAATCGGCACCTCGCTGTCCGTCTCACGGATTTTCCGCGCCAGCGCCATGCCGTCCATTCCGCCGAGATCAATATCGAGAAAGATGAGATCGAACGGATACGAGTTAGGGTACTGGAACAGAAAAGCAGCGGAGTCTGAAAAGCTTCCACGGTAAGAGGAAGCCTTTTTCGCTCCGCAAAGGTGTGGAGCAGCAGTTCCATCCGGGAACGCTGCGCCGGTTCATCTTCGCAGTAAGCAATTCTCATGTTATTCACCCAAACATTTTTTGAAGAAGTTATCGTAAACGGTAATCATTTCCTCGGTCCAGAATGCGGCACCGCCGTGGTCTGCGCCGCGAAGAAGATACAGCTGTACATCTTTTCCGGCATCCTTTAATGCGTGGTAGAGATCGACACTCTGCTGGCAGAACACCATCGTGTCCTTCGTGCCGTGTGCGATCAGCATCGGCGGGAAATTCTCGTTCACGTATGTTTTGGAGCAGGCTGCCTTAGCTCCTCAAGATGCTCGGTGATGTCATAGCCCATCAGCATGCCCTCCGGGCTGTCCGGTTTCTGATGGTTCAGCGTTATCGGATAGCCGTACGGCAGTGTCACATCAACAGCTCCGTACAGATCGATAATACCGCATACCTCGCAGCTTTCCTCATTGATCGGCTCGTCAAGTTTTCCGCTCTTTGCGGTCATGCCGGCAACGGAAGAAACCTGTCCGCCGGAAGAATCTCCCATCAGGAACATCTGCGATGGATTCAGCTTGTATTCCTCCGCATGCGCACGCAGAAAACGTACCGCATTTTTTGCGTCGATGATCTGCGCTGGGAAATGTGCGATTCCGCTGTGACGGTATTCGACGATTGCAACAACGTAGCCGCGCTGCGCCAGACGGGCGATCATGCCGACCTTCTGGTAGACATACTGTTTCATCCAGGCGGATCCCTGAATAAATGTGATGCACGGCCAGGTGCGCTCCGGGTGCGCCATCTGGAATGGTGTGAAAATTTCCAGATGAAGATTGTGCGCCTCGTCGTAGACAACTTCATGCGCATAGCGGATCTCAATTTCCTCTCCGGTCACCGGAATTTCCACGGCGCGTCTACCGCGTCCGTGTAGTCCGGCATTGTCTCATACGTGTAGTTTGATGGTTCAATGATCATGTGTAAAAACCTCCTTTTTCTAAAACCCCTTTTTCGGTCCGAAACAGCAATCCACAGGATTTACAATTTCTTCGACTCCTCATATGATTTTAACTCGGAAAGCGCCTCACCTGCAAGTGGATACAGTGCAATAATGTTGAAAATTGTCATCAGCCGATGCCGACATCACCGAGATCCCACACAAACGTGTAAGCGGCAATTCCTCCGATAAACAGCATCACAAGTGCCAGAACCTTGTAAGCGGTCTGGAAACACCACTTGTCACCGAACAGGTAGGCAACGTTGCTTCTTGCATAGAACAAAATGCCAAGGAACGTGGAAAAGCTGAACAAAAACAGCGTAAGTGCGAATAAAATCACACCGAATTTTCCAGATGATACTGCATGGCGGTCTGCAAGAGATCCATCCGGAAAGGCCATTAATCAGATCCTTTGGTGCAAGCAGCATAATCATTGCGGTGCAGCTGCAGAT
>ENA-OQAN01000301-OQAN01000301.1-human-gut-metagenome-genome-assembly--contig:-NODE-301-length-26812-cov-5.282293_pt1 | contig 26812 bp, 27 predicted proteins | sample MGYA00242735_ERZ504527 | MGnify/ENA primary metagenome ERZ504527 (study PRJEB26092, sample SAMD00036230) | human gut metagenome | host: Homo sapiens | study: EMG produced TPA metagenomics assembly of... | reverse complement strand
AATGAGGAGGTGTGCTATGATAGGACAGACGGAGAGAGACGATAAAGGAGTTGAGGCTCAGTTTATGAAGAAAAAAAATTTTAGCATTATTAGTTTGTAGTATGCTTACTTTATCAACAACAGTTTCTGCGGATATTCTGGATTATGAGGGGACAATTAATGCTTATAAGCAGGATGATAAGACACCGCAGACCTTTGAGATTGATAATGGAAGTGGAGAGAAGGTAACTGCAGTTGCCAAGTCAGATAAGGTTTCTGTTTCTGCAAAGGCGACTTATATACGTTCTATGCCAGGGAAAAACGGAAAGAAGCTTGCAAGAGTGTATCTTGGTACCGGTGTAGAGAGAGTGGCCGTATGTGATAATGGCTGGAGTAAAGTGACTTATGAGAAAAAGGGTAAAAAGGGTACGGAAAAGATCAGTGGCTATGTGCCCACAAAACATATCAATGATAGTGATCAGGTTGCTCAGGCAAGGGGAACTTTTACAGCACTGAAGGACAGTGATATTCTGGATTATCCGGGAAAGAAGGATGGACAGATAGTAGGTGAGGTCATTCAGGAGGATGAAGTGAAGCGCCTGGCTACAGTGAACGGCATCTGGAGTCAGATTTACTATAAAAAAGAGAATGGAAAAAGAGGCATTGGATATATTCCAACCAGTGTTCTGGAGAATACAGCAGCAGAGGAGAATACGGAAGAGTCAAAGGTCGCTAAAGTAGACGGTGAAGAAGCTGGAACGATTCATAAGAGTGAGGGCAAAGGCGTTTTTGCAGAGGCTGTGGATGGTGTAACTGCTTCAAAGGGAGAGCCTGTGGATGGAGTGAAGGTGGGAACTCCGGTAGCTGTGTCTTCAGATGCGTCACTGGTTCCGCTGGGAACCTTTAAGATTACTCATTATTGTCCCTGCAGTATTTGTTGTGGCCCTTGGGCAAATGGCATTACTTCTACAGGGGTGACTGCTACGACAAACCGTACGATTGCGGTGGACCCTACACAGATTCCATATGGATCTAAGGTTGTGATCAATGGACAGGTTTATGTTGCAGAGGACTGTGGTGGTGCGATTAAACATAATTGTATAGATATTTATGTTGCTACCCATCAGGAAGGGGAGGACAAAGGGGTATATTATACAGATGTTTATTTGTTAAAGTAGAAAATAAGAAAGAATTTAACCGAATCAAGTAGCAAAGCGGATTGCGAATATCCGTTTGACCTGAAAATAAAAATCCGGAAGAATCTGGAAATGATCTGTTATATCTGTGATCATTTCAGAAGTTCTTTCGGATTTTTTGAAATTATCTTTTATGCGTTTTTTAATGCCTGTTCGATGTCAGCAATGATGTCTTCAACATTTTCAATACCAACGGAGAGACGGATCATTCCCGGTGATACGCCGGCTTCTGCAAGCTGTTCATCATTCATCTGGCGGTGAGTATGGCTTGCGGGATGCAGGATCATGGTCTTGGAAGCTGCTACATGAGTTGCGATGGTGGCAAGCTTTAAGCTGTCCATAAAGCGGACTGCAGCTTCTCGACCACCTGTCAGTTCAAAGGAGATAACGCCGCAGGTTCTGCCTTCGTTCATGTATTTTTGAGCAAGTGCATAGTATTTGTCATCAGGAAGTCCTGCATAGTTACATGAGATACTTTCTCATGGGCATTCAGGAATTCGGCAATCTTCTGTGCATTATAGCAGTGACGTTCCACGCGGAGAGGAAGAGTTTCAAGTCCCAGGTTTAACAGGAAGCAGTTTGTAGGAGACGGGATAGAGCCCAGGTCACGCATTAACTGAGAGGTTGCCTTTGTGATATAAGCCTTCTTTCCAAACTGTTTAGTATAAATAACACCATGATAAGATTCATCCGGTTCAGTCAGTCCATGATATTTATGTCCATAGGCATCCCAGTCAAAGTTACCGCTGTCAACGATAGCTCCGCCAACCTGCACAGCATGTCCGTCCATATATTTGGTTGTGGAATGGGTGACGATATCAGCTCCCCATTCAAAAGGACGGCAGTTTACAGGTGTAGCGAAGGTGTTGTCTACAATAAGCGGAACTTCATGTTCGTGAGCAACCTTTGCGAATTTTTCAATATCAAGAATTACCAGGGCCGGGTTTGCGATGGTCTCTGCGAAAAGTACCTTTGTATTAGGGCGGAAGGCAGCTGCAATTTCTTCAGGGCTAGCATCGGTGTCAACGAAAGTGCAGTCAATGCCAAGCTTTTTGAAGGTAACAGCCAGGAGGTTAAAGGTTCCTCCGTAAATAGTAGAAGCCGCCACAACATGATCACCTGCTTCGCAGATATTGAAGACTGCATAGAAGTTGGCAGCCTGTCCGGAAGAGGTAAGGATAGCGGCAACACCACCCTCCAGATCTGCAATTTTTGCTGCTACAGCATCATTTGTGGGGTTCTGCAGACGGGTATAGAAGTATCCTTCTGCCTTAAGATCGAAGAGCTGTCCCATTTCATCAGTAGTATCATATTTATAAGTGGTACTCTGATAAATCGGGAGTGCGCATGGTTCACCCTTAGACGGAGTGTAACCGGAATGGAGACATTTAGTCTCGACTTTAAAGTCACTCATGAGTTTAGTTCCTTTCTTATGTGAAATATTGCTTCAATAAAATATTGTATTAATATTGGGAAAATTGTGATGATATTGATACAAAATTTCATGATAGTCTTAGAGCGTGTTTGAAAAATCATTCCCACAAATTGTGACGCACATCTTGCGGAAAGCATTTTTTCAAACATACTCTGGAAAAATTATACTGCTGAAAGTGAGAGAAGACAATATTAAAAAATGAAATAAAAAAATGCTCAGGCTTTTTCTAACCAGCCGTGAGCAAAAAAAGAAAAAAGATAATAAAAAATAAAAAATGCCCAGAGCCGGAATCGAACCAGCGACACGAGGATTTTCAGTCCTCTGCTCTACCAACTGAGCTATCTGGGCATTTGGTCTGTGAACTGTTGTGTATCACAAACCTTATAATAGCATATTGATTGTTTGAATGCAAGTAATTTTTATGATTTTTGCGAAAAAAGAGAAAATTATAACAAAAATTTATTTTATCTTGCCATAAGGTAGATTTTTTCCATATCTCTCATATTGAGCTGTTTAAAGACTCCAATGGTGCGAGTGTCCTCAAAACTGCATTTGAATGCAAGATCATGAATTTGCTGATCTGTGAGATCCAGACCCAGTTCATGTAAACTGGTGGGCATTTCTACAGACCGGAAGAAATTTTCCATTGCTTCAATTCCTGCAAGGGCTGTTTCTTTATAATCAGTTCCACATGGAATGTCAAATACATTGGTGGCAAACTGAGCAAAACGTTCAGGGTTCACCTCGTAGACGTATCGTGCCCAGCTTCCCCAGATAGCTGCCAGACCTGCTCCGTGAGTTACATTGTAGACACCTCCCAGTTCATGTTCAAGCTGGTGGCATGCCCAGTCACCACCACCTGTACCGCATCCGGTCAGACCGTTGTGGGAAAGGCTTCCTGCCCACATAATTTCTGCCCTGGCGCTGTAATTGTCTGGTTCTTTCATAAGAATACGGGCATTGTAAATGACTGTCTGCATCAGAGCTTCGCTGATGCTGTCTGTAATCTCCATAGTTTCAATATTTACAAAATATCGCTCCATGGTGTGCATGAGGATATCTACACATCCGCTTTCTGTCTGATACTGTGGGAGTGTGTAGGTGAGACGTGGATTTAAGATGGCAAATTTCGGCCTGCAGTAATCTGTCTTTGCACATCCACGTTTTTCTTTTGTTTCTTCATTTGTGATAACACTGGAACTGCTCATTTCACTTCCGGAAGCCGCAATTGTAAGGATGACACCAATGGGCAGACAGCCGGTTGGAACAGCTTTTTTCAGACAGAAATCCCAGACATCATTGTTCGGATTGGCAACGCCATAGCCGATGGCTTTGGAAGAGTCAATAACACTTCCTCCTCCTACAGCAAGGATAAAGTCTACATGTTCTTTTTGGCATAATTCGATTCCCTCGCGGACTTTGGAAAGAAGTGGATTAGGAATGACACCACCCAGGGTGATGTATTCAAGACCTTCTTCTTTCAGATTAGAAGTGATCTCATCAATCAGTCCGGAACGGACAGCACTCTGACCTCCATAATGGATCAGAACTTTTTTTGCTCCATACTTCTTCAGCAGGGAACCTGCCTGAAGGTGGGTATCTTTGCCAAAGAGAACCTGTGTTGGTGTATAATATTCAAAATTTCTCATAATATGTAAACGACCTCCTATAGATTGAAAGGGTAACTGAATCAGGTAAGTCCTCTGCTTTAATTGTAAAATGTAATGAGCAGTAGGTGGGACTTCCTTTTTATATTAAAGCAAATAATGGAAAAATAGTCAAAAAATAATAAAAAAAATTAAAATTTGAAAGCAATTTTTGCTGGTTCTCAGAAGACATTTTTGGAAAGATTCCAGTACAGATATCTATAATTTTCTGCACACAGAAAACGGAAAGACAGAAATTTATAGATTTTGGACAGAATATTTTATGGGCATTATGTGAATGGAATGCTATGATAAATACACTTAAATATACAAAGTGAATAAAAAAGGAGGAAACAAGAAATGAAAAAAAGAATGTACAAGATTATGGCACTTGCCATGACAGCAGCTATGGTGGTACCGATGGCAGCGCAGACAACTGCATTTGCAGCTGACGACAAAGAAATTACTTACTGGAATATTGCGGTAGAGAGCCCGGACAAAGATATTGTTACTGCAGCAGTAGACAAGTTTAACAAAGAAACAGAGTCAGGCTATACTGTAAATCAGGTAGCTATCCAGAACGATACATACAAGGAAAAACTTGTTATCGCGATGAGCTCCGGTGAGTGTCCTGATATGTACTCAAGCTGGTCCGGTGGTCCGATGTATGAATATATTGATTCCGGATTTGCTCAGCCGATTGATGATCTTCTTGATCAGTCCGATGTTAAAGATAAACTTCTGGATGCAGCTATTGAACAGGGAAGCTACAATGGACATGTATATGCGATCCCATATCTGAATGTTTCTCTGGCAGGTATCTTCTACAACAAAGATATGTTTAAACAGTACGGACTTGAAGAACCGAAGACATTAGCTGATCTGGAAAATATCTGTGCAACATTAAAAGAAAACGGAATTACACCTTTTGCACTTGCTAATGCTTCCAAATGGACAGGTTCCATGTACTTCATGTCTCTGGCAGCACGTTATGGCGGACTGGAACCATTCCAGAATGCAGTTGCAGGAACCGGTAAATTCACAGATGACTGCTTCATCAAAGCAGGTGAGAAGATTCAGGAGTGGGTTAACAACGGATACTTCCCGGATGGCGTAAACTCCTTAAGCGAAGATGACGGACAGGCAAAACAGTTAATGTATCAGGAGACAGCAGGTATGCTTCTCTGTGGCTCATGGTATACAGGAACATTCCAGACTGACAGTGAGGAATTCTATCAGAAGATCGGCTGGTTCCCATTCCCTGCAATTGATGATTCCGATGCTGATCCTACAATCCAGATCGGTACTGTAGGTGATCAGTTCATTTCCTTCAACTGTGAAGGTGATAAACTTGCAGCAGCATTTGAATGTGCAACAGATCATTTATCTGATGAAGTTGCAGACATTACATACTCTAACAACAAGATTGTTCCTGTAAAAGATGCAGGAGACCACATTTCAGACCCTGTTGTAAAGGAAATTTTTGATGCAGCTCAGGAAGCATCTTCTATCCAGTTGTGGTATGACCAGTATCTGCCAACATCTGTTGCAACTGCACATCTTGATGGCTTACAGGAAGTATTTGGTCTGACAAAGACTCCTCAGGAAGCACAGGAAGAAATGCAGAAAGCAATGGACGAATATTTAAGTACCAAATCTGATTCCGGCGCAGCAGATGATACTGCAGAAGAAGCTACAGATGATGCAGCAGCAGATGATGCTGAATAATCTTTAAAGGAAAGCAGGCATTCATTCTGACCTGAGTAAGGGTAGAAAAGAAGGGTTCTGCACATGCTGAAAGTGCAGAACCCTTTATCTTGAAAAACAATATGTGAGTACACAGAGCGTGCTTGAAAAATCATTTCAATGTCAAATTACATATCAGACAGCATGTCAGAAAATATATAAAAACCATCTCAGAAATATATCTCTAACATATTCCGAAAGCATTTTTCAAACATACTCTGGCATACGTTAGGTCAGATGATCAAATCTCAGAAAGTATTAAAAAGGAGGCACCAAAATGAATGAAAAAGGGATATCTCTGGTTCAGTTAAGACAGAGAAAAACACGTCAGACAGCAGCACTTTTTCTGGCACCTGTTATCATTTTATTAGTAGTATTTATCGCGTATCCGATTATTGATACATTTATTACAAGCGGATACCAGTGGAATGGTATTTCCGCAGACAAGAAGATGGTAGGACTTGCAAACTGGGCAAAACTGATCAAAGATACAAAATTCTGGATAGCATTTAAGAACAACGTTATTATCATGATCCTATCTATCATTATCCAGATTCCGTTAGGACTTGCAATGGCAACATTCCTTGACTTTGGCGGTAAGAAACTTACAATTTTCAAGGTTATCTGGTTTATTCCAATGCTTATGTCTTCTGTTGCAATTGGTTTCCTTTTCACATACGCACTTGCAACAAACGGAGGTATTGTCAGCACAATTTCCGGATGGTTCGGAGGGGGCAACATTGACCTTCTTGGTAATCCAAAATTAGCATTGCTCACAGTTATTCTTATCATTGCATGGCAGTTTACACCATTCTACATGGTTTACTTTATGGCTGGTTATACAAACATCCCATATGATGTATTTGAAGCAGCAAGAATCGATGGTGCTACAAGAGGACAGTATTTCTGGAAGATTGCACTTCCACTTCTTATTCCGTCAATTAAGAGTGCAGCTATCCTTTCAATGGTTGGATCTCTGAAATACTTCGATCTGATCTATGTTATGACAGGTGGCGGTCCTGGTACTGCTACAGAGCTGATGGCAACCTATATGTACAAAGAATCATTCAAGAACTTTAACATGGGTTATGGCTCAGCCATTGCAGGAGGTATGTTTATCCTGATTACAATGGTATCTATGATTACTATGAAACTTATAAACGGAAAACAGGAGGATTAAGGGATGGACAGCTATAAGAAAAGTAGAAGAAAAAGCATCATAGCCTGGGTCATTGCTTTTGTTCTTGCTATCGGTGCAGCAATTGTATCATTTACACCTTTTATATTCATGGTGCTGAACTCATTCAAAGAGAAATTTGAGATGCTTACCAAGGGTGTATTCCAGCTTCCTGATAAACTGAACTGGTCCAATTACACTGAGGTACTTACAGGAGGGTTTGCAAATTACTTCAAGAACAGTGTGATCGTTCTTGCAATTTCCCTGATCCTGCTGCTGTTTATTTCAGCATGCGCTTCTTATCCTCTGGCAAGATTTAAGTTTAAAATGCACAGCCGATTTATGCGATTATTGTAGCCTGTATGTCTATTCCTGTACATATTACATTGATCCCTGTATTCAAAATGTCAAAGTCAACAGGACTTTATGATACAATCTGGTCATTGATCGGACCGTATGTCGCATTCGCAGTTCCGATTTCCGTATTTATCCTGACCAGCTTTATGAAAGAGATTCCGAGAGAAATCGAAGAATCTGCTGAAATTGACGGATGTGGAAAGATTCAGATGTTCTTCTCCATGATCCTGCCGCTTTCCAAACCCGGAATGGCGACACTGGCAATTTACAATGGTGTAAATATGTGGAATGAATTCTCATTTGTAAATACACTGACACAGTCTGCCCAGAATCGTACCCTGCCGCTGGCAATCTGGGAATTCCAGGGACAGTATTCTATGAATACACCAATGATCATGGCGGTTCTTACATTAACACTTTTACCAATGGTTATCATGTTTATTATTTTCCAGGATAAACTGGTAAAAGGTATGACTGCAGGTGCTGTAAAGGGTTTGATTCTTTCTGCGAAATCTGTTGTATCCATTTACCATTGAACATGGTATGATATTGGGGAGATAAAATCACCCTGATCATGTGGTATATGTGAAATTATGTGACAGATGAGGAAAGACAACATGAACAAATGGAAAACAAAATTCAGCTACTGGAAATTTGATAAAAAAATACTTTTACTTGTGACCGTCAGTATTCTTATTGTAACGCTGACGGTTGCAGGTGTTTCTCTGACTTTTTCTATAGCATCGATGAAAGAGCAGTCTGTAGAACTTCTGCAGATGCAGAATAATACAGTTGCGGAATCTTTTAAGGGATCAATGGATTCATATAAAGAAATCGTATTGGGTACGATCATGGATGATTCTGTGCAGAATTACTGCAGGCAGGTGCAGAAAAATGAGCTGAAGACAGCAGACATTGATGCAGTTTACAGCAAGCTGGAGAATCTGAATAATATGTATGAGAGTCTGAACTTTGCTGCCATTGTCAGTTCGGATTATAAGAGTTACTACTACAGAGGAAAGGGTTCTTTATCAGTTACGCAGTTTGAAGAAGTGTATCCCCAGGCATATGAGAGATGCAAATATGCGCAGAAAGGAACGCTGAAAGTTTCCTATAACAATGATTATTATAAAGGGAACAGATATACGCTGAGTCTGTATTATCCATTATATGATACCAGAAAAGTATCTGATGCAAGAGGGCTTCTGTGCATGAATTTCGATGATCCGGCAGTACAGAGGATGCTGGCCGTGGAGATTCTTCAGCAGAAACAAGAGTAGTTGACACAGGTGGAATGATACTGCTTTCGAATGATAAAGAGGAGACAGGCCGTTACGTAAATTATATAGATGAGATGAAAAAGGGATACAGATATTTACAAAGAATGGGAATATGTATGTATGCCAGAAGATTAAGAACTGGAATTATTATGTAGTCAGTTCGATTTCTTTTTATAAACTGATGGAATCAGGATTCCATATAATGGTTGTTGTGATTCTGGTTCTGATCATAGTGCTGATCATAGTAAGCATTATTATAAGAGCACTGGTCAGGAAAATGTATCAGCCCCTTAATAAGGTAGTATCTAAGATGGATTATGTTGCGACAGGTTCCCTGAGAACAAGGATCAATGTTGACAATATGGGCGAGGATTTTGCCAAGCTTGCAATTGGTTTTAACTCTATGATGGATGAAATCGAGGTGTTGATGGAACAGGTAAAACTGGAACAGCATCAGCTGGAGCAGATTCGTTTTAATGCCCTTCAGTCGCAGATCCAGCCACATTTTCTTTATAATACACTGGAATGTATCCACTGGCAGGCGATTGCCGAAGGAAATAAAGAGATTTCCACAATGGTAAAGGCGCTGGCGAAATATTACAGGATCTGTCTCAGCAAAGGACATGACGTGATCACGATCAGAGAAGAAGTAGAGCATATCAGGAATTATATGATTATCCAGAACATGAGATACGACAACATTATCGGAAGTGAGATTGTTGTAGAATCTCAGGTGGAAGAAAGCCTGATACCGAAGCTGACCCTGCAGCCACTGGTAGAGAATTCCATTTATCATGGAATGAAAGTAAAAGAGGGAAAAACAGGTACACTTTATCTTACAGCATATAAAAATGAGGATGAAGTTATCATAAAGGTATCAGATACAGGCACAGGAATGAGTCAGGAACAGATAGATGAAATGAATGAACAGCTCTCCAGATACGAGGATTCCTTTGGATATGGAGTGCGAAACGTAAACAAGAGGATTGAACTTCTTTTTGGGGAGGGATATGGTCTTAATTACCAGAAGAATGATTCGGGTGGAGTAACTGTCGTGATCCATCTGCCATATCAGACAGAAATCAAAAAGAACACAGCAGGAGGCGAGTGGACGTGTGTATAGAGTACTGATTGTTGATGACGAAAAGATGATACGCATGGGGATGAAAAATGCAATAGACTGGAAGAAACTGGGAGTAGATGACGTATTTACTGCTGCGTCAGGAAACGAGGCTTTGAAGATTCTTAAAGAAGAAGGTCCTGAAATTATGGTTACAGATATCCAGATGACAGAAATGACAGGACTGGAACTGATTAAAGCGGCCAGAGAATCAGTACCTGAACTGCGTGTGATCGTGCTTACAGGCTTTGATAATTTTGAGTATGCAAGAGAGAGCCTGCGGCTTCAGGTGCAGGATTTCTTCCTGAAACCGATTGATGAAGATGATCTTTTCAATGCGATAGAAAAGCAGATAAAAGAACTGAAAGAGCAGGAAAACAAAGAGCAGAATCAGGCCAGAGTGTGGCGCTCTCAAGGCTCTGTAGTGCAGATGAGACTGGAGCAGTGCATGAGGAATTTGGTGCATACAAAAGCAGATAAAGAGATGCAGTTGTATATTCTCCAGAAAGATTTTCAGTTTGATATTAAGCAGAAAATGAGCCTGATTCTTCTGGAACAGGGAATGTATACAGAACAGCAGAATGACGGAAAATTCCGTGCAATGACTGTTAAAAATGTCTGCATGAGCATGGTGGATTCCCAAAACAGAGGAATCACATTTGTAGATGATGACGGTACGATTGCGATTGTCTGTTTTGAAAAGGATGATGACGACAGCGTTCTGGAACAGATTGAAGAATTGTCGGATGTGCTGAAGGATGAATTTGAATATAACCAAAGATTACGGTTGGAAGTGCAGTGCAAGGATTTGAAAATCTGGCAATTTCCTACAATGATGCCAGATATCTTCTGGAACATGAAAAAAAGAATATTCAGGACATTATACAGACGATGGGGGCTCAGAACAAGAAGAAAATCTTCTGGGAAATCTATGCAGAACTGCGAAATATCATGATTTCCAATATAGGAACTCCAGATTATGTACTAAAGGCATTTAATACCTTTATTAAGGCAACAGAATCCTATAATCTTTCCCCTTCTGCTGTGCGCAGATGTTGTTTCGAGATTGCCTCCTCTTTGATTTTTTCCTACATGGAAGTATCGTGTGAGGTGGAAGAAGGAAAGTTGGATGCACTCTCCAAGAGTCTGTCATCAGCAGGAAAAGAAGAGGCCTGTGAGATTACGAGAATGTTTATTGAGCAGCTCATTGAAAATGATGAAGAGGATGTACATTATACCATTTCCAATGCCAGACACTATATAGATGAGCATCTTGCAGAGGATATTTCGGTTTCCAGCATTGCGGAAAGTCTCTATATCACACCGAATTATTTCTCCAGATTATTTAAGCGGATTACAGGTGAAGGATGTAATGAATACATTGTCAGAAAGAGGATTGAGAAGGCGAAGAGCCTTCTGGAAACTACCAGCATCAAGACTGGAAAGATTGCTATGATGGTAGGATACAGAGATACGAATTATTTCTCACTGGCATTTAAGAAACATACAGGAAAATCTCCGACGAAATACAGAGAAGAAATGCAGAATACATAATGCAGGAGTAGCGGGCTGCGCTGAGGCTTTGTTAATACCTGCTGAATAATTATCAAATTATATAAACAGGAGGATCTGAAATGAAAGATCACAGAAAAGAAAGAGCAGAAGCAAGAAAAAAAGCAGAAAAACTGGTATCACAGATGACGCTTCTGGAGAAGGCTTCCCAGTTAAAATACGATGCTGCTCCCGTGAAAAGACTGGGTGTTCCGGCATACAATTACTGGAATGAAGCACTGCATGGAGTGGCCAGAGCAGGTGTGGCAACCATGTTCCCACAGGCAATTGCGATGGCTGCAGTATTTGACGATGAAGAGATGAAAAAAGTTGGCGATATCATTGCAACTGAGGGAAGAGCAAAATACAATGCATATTCTGCAAAAGAAGACAGAGACATTTACAAGGGTCTTACTTTCTGGTCCCCCAATGTAAACATTTTCAGAGATCCGAGATGGGGCAGAGGGCATGAAACCTATGGTGAGGATCCATATCTGACGTCCAGACTTGGCGTGAAATTCGTAGAAGGAATCCAGGGTGACGGACCTGTAATGAAAGCGGCAGCATGTGCAAAGCATTATGCAGTGCACAGCGGTCCGGAATCGCTCAGACATGAATTTGATGCACAGGCAAGCATGAAGGATATGTGGGAAACATATCTTCCGGCTTTTGAAGCGCTTGTAACAGAAGCGGATGTTGAGGCTGTAATGGGTGCTTATAACAGGACAAACGGAGAACCCTGCTGTGCACATAAATATCTTATGGAAGATGTCCTGAGAGGAAAATGGAAATTCGAAGGTCATTATACTTCTGACTGCTGGGCAATCCGTGACTTTCATGAACATCACATGGTAACTTCCACACCAAGACAGTCCGCTGCTATGGCATTAAATGCAGGCTGTGACCTGAACTGTGGAAATACCTATCTTCATATGATGGGAGCTTATCAGGATGGACTGGTAACAGAAGAGAAAATTACAGAATCCGCAGTAAGACTGCTGACAACCAGATATCTGCTGGGCCTGTTTGACGGAAGTGAATATGATAAGATACCGTATAGTGTGGTAGAGTGCAAAGAGCACATTGATGAAGCTCTTAAGATGGCAAGAAAGAGCTGCGTACTTCTGAAGAATGATGGAGTTCTTCCGATTGATAAAACAAAAGTAAATACTATTGGTGTCATTGGCCCGAATGCAGACAGCCGTGCAGCTCTTATTGGAAATTATCATGGAACATCTTCAGAATATATTACTGTTCTTGAAGGAATCCGTGAAGAAGCTGGTGACGATGTAAGGATCCTTTACTCTCAGGGATGTGATTTATATAAAGACAAAGTTGAAAATCTGGCATGGGATCAGGACAGAATTTCTGAGGCAGTAATTACAGCGGAAAACAGCGATGTAGTCATACTCTGCGTAGGTCTTGATGAGACTCTGGAGGGAGAAGAAGGAGATACCGGAAACAGTGATGCATCCGGGGACAAAGTTGATCTTCATCTTCCGAAAGTACAGGAAGAACTGATCGAGAAAGTAACAGCAGTAGGAAAACCTACCATTGTAGTTCTGATGGCAGGAAGTGCGATTGATCTGAATTATGCACAGGATAACTGCAATGGAATCCTTCTTGCATGGTATCCGGGAGCAAGAGGCGGACGTGCAGTGGCAGACCTTCTTTTCGGAAAAGAATCTCCGTCAGGAAAACTTCCGGTTACTTTTTATAAAGACCTGGAAGGAATGCCGGAATTCACAGATTACTCTATGAAAAACAGAACTTACCGTTATATGGAAAAAGAGGCACTTTATCCATTTGGATACGGACTTACATACAGTGATACCTGCGTAACAGAAGCAGAGGTTGTCGGTGAAGTATCAGCAGAGTCCGATATCATGTTAAAAGCAACTGTTAAGAACAATGGAACAGTAGATACAGATGAAGTTGTTCAGGTGTATATCAAAGACCTTGATTCTCCGCTTGCAGTTCGTAACTACAGTCTCTGCGGATTTAAGAGAGTATCTCTGAAAGCGGGAGAAGAGAAATCTGTAGAATTTACAATATCTAATAAAGCAATGAATATAGTTGATGAAGATGGAAATCGTTACATCGCAGGAAAACATTTCCGTTTATTTGCAGGAGTATCCCAGCCGGATACAAGAAGTGCAGAACTGACAGGACATAAGCCTGCTGAGGTAGAAATTGCACTTTAACCGAACGGAGTAAGTATCTGTTTCAATTGCGAAAAGTAACATAAAATAAAAACCATATTATATATGGACAGGAGGAATACAGACATGAAAAACAAAATTAAAAAAATATTACTTCTTGGAATGACAGCCATGTTTACTGCCGGTGCAGCAGGCACAGCAGTTATATCCTGTCCTGTATGGGCAGATGAAGCAGAACAAAACTCTGAGACTGCAGAAGAGCCAAAAGCAGAAGATGTAGCTGTGGAAGAAGAAATTGCTGATCAGACAGATGATAAAACAGAAAATACAGATTTAAAAACTGTAGAACATCCAAGAATGTCTGCCTATTCCATCCGCAGATTTTCCATTGTAAAGGACGGCGAAGAAGTATTTCAGATCAAACAGGAACCGGCAGATTATAAGATGGATTTCGACTACTGGGAAATTACCAATCCGTATGATGAGACTGCAACAGTAAACACAGAGAATATGTATGAAATGTTTGGAGTGCTGGCTGCTTTTGATCTCAGCAACGGCGTCGATGCAGCAAATACAGATACCGGACTGGATAATACAAAGACATATTTTACAGTAGATTTTGTAAATACAGTTAACGATGACACAGCGAAAGAAACACAGGATGCAGATGCAACAGCAACGATCCTTATCGGAAATACAGATGAGAATGGTGACTATTATGCATGTGTAAAAGGATACGAAGAGGCTGTTATATGCTTTCAAAAGAGTCGGTGAACAGTCTTCTGGAGCTGAAACCGTTTAATCTGATTCTGAAGATTCCGGCATTGGTAAATATTGATACACTTGGCAGTGCAGACATGACCATCGGAAAGAAAACATATACGATGAAGCTGGACGGCAGCGATTATAAATTTGGAAAGAAAACTGTAAAGAAGGAGAAATTTACTGAATTGTATCAGGCACTTCAAAGTATAATGCTTGATTCGGAAGTCGAAGAAACAAAAGATGCAGCAGATAAGGAAGAAGTGCTGACTGTAACATTCCACAGAAACACAGAAGAAGCTCCGGAAGTAACTCTGAAATATTATACATATGATGATACTTATGATAGTCTGGAAATCAATGGAACCGAGAGATTTCTTGTAAAAGCTGAAGATGTGGATCACTGGTAAAACAGATTAAAAAAGCGTTTTAATCGAATAAATTGTGGAACAGTTATTTGGTTACGGGTAAGTGGAGAAGCGGATGATTTTATCTGATTGATTAAAGAGATATAGATATTGCAAACAGTAAAAACGGATTGCGAAGTTCACGTTGAACGGCAATCCGTTTTTGCGTTATATTTTAAATTTTTTATGGATTTGTTAATTGTAAACAGTGATTATTCTCCCTGATAGTTGAACCAGTCAAAGTCAGCATAATTAGTACTTGGCTGATGGTTGGAACTTGTATACATACCGATGTATGTTCCGGTAAATCCGTTATTTACTACAGAACTTAACAGAGAAGCATCCAGCCCTCTGACAAGCGGGAGCATTTCCTGATCTGTGTATCCGTAATAGAAGTCATAATCAGTAGTATTACCCTGAACACTGAGGTAGAGGCGTTTTACATCTTTGATTTCAGTTTCTGCAAGCAAAGATTTTGTACCATTTTCTGTTTGGTAAGCCTGAAGGAATGGCTTTCCGCCTTTCTGAACTAATACCATAAGATAATGGAAACGGTCATCCTGTACAAGAGCAATTCCGGCCTCTTCATTCTCGTTTGCAGGAGTAAATTCCATAGCTGTTTTTGCCAGGAATACTTTGTGACGTTGTCTGCGTCCTATGAAAGAAGGAAGACAGATTTCGTTCAGAACTTCTTTTCTTGTATACAGACGCAGATATCCGAAGCGGTCTGTCAGAGAATAAATTTGTTTAACTGGCGGATGAATGGTATTCCACTGCATCTGCAGAGTATCACATTCGAAGTTATCAGATTCAGGCATTAATGGATAAATGGTCTTAGGTAGATCCGGAAGACGGTCTTCTGTCTGGACAAGTCCTGTTTCGTTATCAACCATAGGCCATCCGTCCTCGGCCCATATAATTGGAACCATAAAGGTCTCGCGGCCAAGATTATAATGTCCTCCTTCATATGGACGCACAGCCAGAAGGACCATCCACCATTCACCATTCTGAGTTTCTACGATATCAGCATGTCCTGTAACAGAAATCGGGTTCAACAGAGGCATGTGTCTGTGACTAACAATCGGATTTCTCGGGCAGATTTCGTAATCTCCCTGAATTGTACGGCAGCGTGCCATCTGTACACTGTGATTTACGAAAGTACCACCCTCTGCAACAAGGAGATAATACCATCCGTCCTTCTTGTAAATATGCGGAGCCTCAATCCATTTACTGCGTGTTTTTACACCATCCCAGATAATGTAACGAGGTCCCTTGAACTGGAAGGTTTCCGGATCAAGCTCGTTCAGATAGATACCATGATGTCCTTCATAAAGGCAGTCAGGACTGATGTAGTTGCCTACATACCACAGAGAACCGTCATCATCAAAGAAAAGACTGGAGTCGATGCCGTCTGCACCTTTTACAACAATCGGATTACTCCACGGGCCGGCAGGATTTTTTGCTGTAATAATATAATTGTCACGGTCTGCTTCACGTCCTGCAGATACGAAAGTGTTAATGATGTAATAAGTTCCGTTATGATAACGGATACTTGGTGCCCATAATCCTTCAGAAGTTTCGCAGTTTTATAGTCAAGCTGCTCAGGTCTGTGGATCCATGACCAACCTGTTCCCAGTGAACCAGATCCTTACTGTGGAAAATCGGCAGTCCCGGATAATAAACGAATGAAGAAGTAACCATATAATAATCATCTCCTACCCGGCAGATAGAAGGGTCAGGATAAAAACCGGGAAGAAGCGGATTGTGATATGTATTTTGAAGCATAAAAAGAACCTCCTTAAAAAACTATAATCATTTTAACTATAGGGCAAAATTATAATAAGTAAAATAGAAATAAGTTTCTATCTGATGGAAAAAACAGCACAGTTTTTGCTGTTTAACCGAATCAAGTAAGTCCCTGCGGAGGTTACAAAAAGCAATAAGCAGTGGGTGGGGACCTTAACCAAATTATACCAAAATTATCCAAATAAAATCATGGATTTTTTTCAGAAAACGTAGTATAGTAACAATAGCTGATAATAAGTTACTGAGAACAGAGTGAACAGTAACGATGATATATCACAGTATATTGAAAACAATAACAGAGAGCAGGTGACAGAATTTGGAAAAAGTGATAATCATAGGTGCCGGACCTGCAGGAATTTCCGCTGCGCTTTATGCAGTTCGTGGAAATCTGGATCCCCTGGTGATCAATAATGGGATCGGTGCTTTGGAAAAAGCAGAGAAAATAGAAAATTATTACGGACTGGAACATCCGCTGTCCGGTCAGGAATTATATGATACAGGAATCGCTCAGGCGAAAGCACTGGGCGTACGAATATTGGATGCACAGGTTCTGGGAGTCGGCGGGTTTGATACTTTTGTGGTAAAAACTACAGAAGGTGAATTCGAGACTCAGAGTCTGATTCTTGCAACAGGAAGTAAGCGCGCTGCACCGAAGATCCCGGGTGTTAAAGAATTTGAGGGAAAAGGTGTCAGTTACTGTGCAATCTGCGATGCTTTCTTTTACAGAGGCAAGGATGTAGCAGTTCTTGGAAACGGTGATTTCGCCATGCATGAAGCAAAGGAATTGTCTAATACTGCTTCTACAGTAACCATTTATACAAACGGTGAAGAACCGGAATTTACACCTGAAGAAAATGTCAATGTAAACACAATGAAGATCCAGTCTGTAGAGGGCGATGATCTGGTATCCGGAATCCGTCTTGAACTGATGTGCAGGCAGAGGAAATAAAGGCAGAAGCAGGTCAGCAGGCAAATGATTTCTGTCCTGCAGAGGGTGTATTTATTGCAATGGGAACTGCAGGCAGTACTGAGATTGCCCGCCAGATGGGAGCTGAACTTACTGAAAAAGGAACATTAAAGTTAACGAAAATATGGAAACAACCATCCCGGGACTCTATGCGGCAGGTGACTGTACAGGTGGACTTCTTCAGGTGGCGAAAGCTGTGTATGAGGGAGCACAGGCAGGTATTAATGCAGGGAAGTATGTAAGATCTTTAAAATAAAAAATCTAAAATAAAAACTGAAAATTTAACAGGGTTATAGTGTTGATATTATAAAACCAGAGAACTTACATTGCAAATTTTTATAAAGAATAAGCAAAGGAGATATAAATCATGGCAAAAGAGATTACAACAGCAAATTTTGAAACAGAAGTATTAAAATCTGAGAAACCGGTTCTTATAGATTTCTGGGCAACATGGTGTGGTCCATGTATGCGTCAGGGTCCGGTTGTAGAAGAACTGGCAGAAGAGGGATACGCAGTAGGAAAAGTAGACGTAGATCAGAATATGGCACTTGCACAGCAGTTTCGTGTAGTCAGCATTCCGACACTGATCCTGTTTAAAGACGGTGCGGAAGTGAAACGCTTCGTAGGTCTTACTTCCAAAGAAGAGCTGAAGAGTGCATTGGAAGGCTAAAGATTTATGAAGATTTTATTAGTGGCATGCAATGCAAAATATATTCATTCCAATCTTGCTGTTTATGATCTGCAGGCATATGCATCCGATTACGCAGATCATATTGTATTAAAGGAATATACCATCAACCAGCAGAAAGATGATATCATGCGTGATATTTATCTGGAGCATCCTGATGTGGTATGCGTGTCCTGTTATATCTGGAACCTTTCTTTTGTAAAAGACTGATGGCAGATCTGATAAAGATTCTTCCGGGCGCCGACTTCTGGGCCGGCGGTCCGGAAGTTTCTTATGATGCGGAGAAATTCCTGACAGAAAACTCAGAATTTAAAGGTGTTATGGTCGGGGAAGGTGAAGAAACATTTAAAGAACTTGCCGGATATTATGTGGAAAAAAATCCGCAGGATCTGAAAGATATGACAGGAATCTGTTACAGAGACGGAGATCAGATCATACATAATGGATGGCGCCAGATTATGGACTTAAGCAGTATTCCGTTCATTTACAAAGATCTGTCTGAGTTTAAGAACAGGATCATTTATTATGAAAGCAGCAGAGGATGTCCGTTCTCCTGCAGTTACTGTCTTTCTTCCATTGATAAGAAACTGCGTTTCAGAGATACAGAGACCGTAAAGAAAGAGCTGCAGTTTTTTATAGATAATAAGGTTCCGCAGGTAAAGTTTGTAGACCGTACCTTTAACTGTAAACACGATCATGCAATGGCAATCTGGAAGTATATTAATGAACACGATAATGGTGTGACAAACTTCCATTTTGAGATTTCAGCAGATTTGTTAAGAGAAGAGGAACTGCAGGAAATGTCCACCATGCGCCCGGGTCTGATTCAGCTGGAGATCGGAGTACAGTCAACAAATCCGGACACGATTAAGGCAATTCACAGAACTATGGATTTTGAAAAACTTAAAGGAATTGTTGACAGAATCCATAGCTTTGGAAATATCCATCAGCATCTGGATCTGATTGCAGGACTTCCCTATGAAGATTACGACAGCTTCCGGTATTCCTTTAATGATGTTTATGCACTGAAACCACAGCAGCTTCAGCTGGGCTTTTTGAAGGTGTTAAAGGGTTCCCATATGATGGAGATGTGCAGGGAATATGGTATTGTATACAAAACACAGGAGCCTTATGAGGTACTTTCCACGAAGTGGCTGGATTATGACCATGTTTTGAAGCTGAAAACTGTGGAAAATATGGTGGAAGTGTATTATAATAGTGGACAATTCCAGAATACACTTGAATATCTGGAAAATTTTCCGGATGCTTTCTCAATTTACGAGAGACTGGGCAGTTTTTACATGGAAAAAGGCTATGGTGACATTTCTCATACAAGAATGCGAAGATATGAGATTCTGCTGGAATTTCTGGAGGATATGCCGGAGATTTCCGTGGATCAGGTAAAAGACCAAATGGTATATGATCTCTATCTGAGAGAAAACCTGAAAAGCCGTCCCGGCTTTGCCAGAGACCAGAAGCCTTTTGAGAGACAAATATGGGACTTCAGAAAACGGGAAAAAGTGGCAAAGAATGCACATGTGGAAGTATTTGCAGATGGAAAAGTACTGCTGTTTGACTATGCAGACCGTGATCCGCTGACTAACAACGCTCATGTGACAGATGTGACGAAAGATGTGTTTGAGAACCTGAACAGAGATTAAAGAGGTGAAGAGAAATGGGAATGTTTAATCCAAAGAATCGTAAAGTGATCACAGCAATTATTGCAATCATTCTGGTACTAGCAATGGTAGTGCCGACAGTTCTGTCTCTGCTTGTATAATAAATTTTTCAGGAGAAAACAAATGAGACTTGGACAGGCGGCAATGGAGGCTCTGAGGGCAGAAATAACCGGATGCCTGAAACCGGGAGATGAACTGGTGGTGGCATGTCCGGTGGCTCTGAAAGGAACCTCTGTAATAGCAAAAAATAAAAAGGACAAACTGGCAGAGAGATTCTCTGCCGGTTTTATTCAGAATTGCGTTTCACTTCGGGACGATTATGGAGCTGGCAGTATTGTCTGGAAAATTGCGCAGGAGGCAGATGCCAGCGCATTATATGCTATGGGTGAGGGCGGCTTTTTAAGTGCGCTCTGGAAGATGGCAGAAGCTTCAGAAGTAGGACTGGAAGCAGACTTCCGTAAGGTACCGATTCGTCAGGAGACCATAGAAGTGTGCGAGATTTTTGACTGAATCCATATAAGCTTCAGGCAGATGGAGCAGTGTTGATTGGAATCCGCGGAGGTGAAGCACTGGTACAGAGACTTCGCAATGAGGGATTTATGGCAGAGGTCATCGGTCAGACTAACAGCGGCAATGACCGGCTTCTCTACAGTGGCGGCAGTGCCCGCTATCTGGAACGTCCGGCAGAGGATGAACTGCAGCAACTTCTCAAAGAGTAACTGCAGGAAACTTAAGAGACAATTTTCTAAGAAAAGACAGACGATTAATAACAAGAGGAATAAAAACAAAATGGCAAAATTAAATATTGTACTTCACGAGCCGGAGATTCCTGCAAACACAGGAAATATCGGCCGTACCTGTGTGGCAACAGGAACCAGACTCCATCTTATCGAGCCTCTGGGATTTTCCTTAAGTGAGAAAGCCTTAAAGAGAGCAGGAATGGATTACTGGAAAGATCTGGATGTAACTACATATCTGGACTTTGAGGACTTTCTGGAGAAGAATCCCGGGGCAAAAATTTACTATGCAACAACAAAAGCACCTCAGACTTATACTGATGTTCATTATGAAGAAGACTGCTACATTATGTTTGGAAAAGAGAGCGCAGGAATCCCGGAGGACATTCTGGTCAATAATCAGGAAACCTGTGTAAGAATCCCTATGATCGGAGATATCCGTTCTCTGAACCTGAGCAATTCCGTAGCAATTGTTCTGTACGAGGCACTGCGCCAGAATAATTTTGACCACATGAATCTGGAAGGACACCTGAGAAACTACGACTGGAAATAATCACAGTAAGCAGACAGGAGGAGTTATATGCCAAATACCACAAAAGCAGCTCTGGAAGAATCCCTGAAACGGCTTCTTCTGAAGAAACCTCTGGACAAGATCACGATAACAGATATTACCACAGACTGTGGAATAAGCCGCATGGCTTTTTATTATCATTTCAAGGATATTTATGATCTGGTTGAATGGTCCTGTGTGGAAGATGGGACAAAAGCCTTCAGGGCAAAAAGACTTCTGAGTCCTGGACAGAAGGACTGACCCAGATATTTGAGGCAGTGCTGGAAAACAAACCGTTTATTATGAATGTTTACAGAAATGTGGACAGGGAGCGGATAGAAAATTATCTTTTTAAATTAACCTATGATCTGATCGTGGGTGTGGTGGAAGAAAAAAGCAAGGGTCTGAATATCACAGAAGAGGATAAGAAATTTATTGCAGACTTCTATAAATATGGTTTTGTGGGAATCATGCTTGAGTGGATCAGGGAAGGAATGAAAGAAAATATTGAAGATCTGGTAAGAATGATGGATCTGACGCTTCACGATACAGTGACTACATCCATTCATAACTTTCAGAAAAATAATATGGAAAAATAATCATATAAAAATTCTTTACAAAAGCCGCAGGGTGATAAAAAACTTATCATTCGGCGGCTTTTGTAAATTGTAGAATCATATTTTAACTGTTAATATACAGCCATAGCAACAAACAGATAATTCAGACGGATGAAATGCTTATGATATGGGAAACATACAGATAAGAATGTAAAAGTCATGAAGATGTCTTGACGGGAAATGGGTAAAGCAGAGAGAACGAAAAGCATTTAAAATCACAGGCTGAAAGAACTTCTAAAGAAGAATTGAAGAAAGGTGGATGTGTATTATGAGTAAAAATAAAGGTTTAGGACTTGTATCCGCATTGGCAGTTGGAGCAGGCGTGGCAGCAGTGGCAGCAGGAAAGAAGTATAAAACAGCTGAGACAAAGAAAAAAAGAAGATTATGACGCACTTCATAATACAAGTGAATATCGCAATACAGAACGTGGAAAATATGAGAAAAACAGTAAGGGAATTTATTATACAAACGGTAACTATGAAGCATTTGCACGTCCAAGAAAGCCGGAAGGCGTAGATGATAAACATGCTTATATCGTAGGAAGCGGACTGGCTTCTCTTGCAGCAGCCTGTTTCCTTGTACGTGACGGACAGATGCCCGGAAAGAATATCCACATTCTGGAAGCAATGGATATTGCAGGCGGAGCATGTGACGGTATCTTTGATCCGAACCGCGGATATGTGATGCGTGGGGGACGTGAGATGGAAAACCATTTCGAGTGCTTATGGGATCTTTTCAGAAGTATTCCATCCATTGAAACACCTGGTATATCTGTACTTGATGAATATTACTGGCTGAATAAGGAAGACCCCAACTATTCTCTCTGTCGTGCAACAAAAGAGAGAGGCAAGGATGCTCATACAGACGGTAAATTCAATCTGAGCCAGAAGGGCTGCATGGAGATCATGAAGCTGTTCATGACAAAGGATGAAGATCTTTATGACAAGACAATTGAAGATGTATTTGACGATGAAGTATTTGATTCCACATTCTGGTTATACTGGAGAACCATGTTCGCATTTGAGAACTGGCACAGTGCACTGGAAATGAAACTGTACTTCCAGAGATTTATCCATCACATTTCCGGACTTCCGGATTTCAGTGCCCTGAAATTCACAAAATATAATCAGTACGAATCCCTGATCCTGCCAATGCAGAAATATCTGGAAGAAGCAGGTGTTGAATTCCAGTTCAATACAGAGGTTACAAACGTACTCTTTGAGTTTGAAGGCAATAAGAAGATTGCAAAAGCAATCGAGTGTAAGGTGAATGGCGTAGAAAAGGGAATTGTTCTTACAGAAAACGACTTTGTATTTGTGACAAACGGAAGCTGTACAGAGGGAACCATCTATGGCGATCAGAATCATGCACCGAACGGAGATGCAGAAGTTCGTACAAGTGGATGCTGGAGTCTCTGGAAAAATATCGCAAAACAGGATCCGTCCTTCGGACATCCTGAGAAATTCTGTTCTGATATTGCTAAGACAAATTGGGAGTCAGCAACAGTGACTACTCTGGATGATAAGATCATTCCTTATATTACAGATATCTGCAAACGTGATCCGAGAACAGGCAAGGTTGTTACAGGCGGTATTGTAAGCTGTCAGGATTCCAGCTGGTTATTAAGCTGGACGATCAATAGACAGGGACAGTTCAAGGATCAGGACAAAGACAAGGTTTGTGTATGGGTATATGGTCTGTTTACAGATGTACCTGGTGATTATATCAAGAAGCCTATGAAGGAGTGTACAGGTAAGGAAATCACAGAAGAGTGGCTCTATCATCTTGGCGTTCCGGTTGACCAGATTGAAGACATGGCTGAGAACAGTGCAGTTTGTGTACCGACATGATGCCTTATATTACAGCATTCTTTATGCCGAGAACAAAGGGTGACAGACCTGATGTTATTCCGGATGGCTGTGTAAACTTCGCATTCCTCGGACAGTTTGCCGATACACCAAGAGATACTGTATTTACTACTGAATATTCCGTAAGAACTGCTATGGAGGCTGTATATGGACTTCTTGGTGTTGACAGAGGTGTGCCGGAAGTATGGGGCAGTGTTTATGATATCAGAGAATTACTGGATAGCAGTGTGAAGCTGATGGATGGAAAATCTCCACTGGAGATCGAACTTCCGGGACCACTGGATATGCTGAAGAAACCGCTTCTGAAAGCTGTTAAGGGAACTGTGATCGAGAAAGTACTCAGAGATCATGATGTGATCAAAGATTATATGATGTAAATATAGAGATGTAAGTGATATGAAAAGGCTGCAGGAGATATCCGGCAGCCTTTTTGTAAAGCCGTTAAAAGTTGATGGAAAGTTGCTTTGGTAAAGAAAAAACAGGTTGCAAATTAAAAAGACAGATGATAATATATAATGAAATATATAGAAAAAAATGATTGGGACAATAAAAAAGTCTGAAAAAACAAGTAAATATGATAATATATTGGAAGCTTTACTGTAATAATGAATGTGTGGCGCAGGAGGGCTTTCAAGGGTGTGAAGGGAGGTTTTTTTATGGAACTTGAGATGTATCGCAGGTATTCGCAGATGGCAAGAGGTATTGAGAAGGCTGAGCTGGTGTTTAAAAATGGGCGTGTGTTCAGCTCTGGTACAGGAGAATTTATTGATGGTGATGTGGCTGTTGCAGATGGAATTGTGATCGGAGTCGGTACATACGAAGGAGAGACAGAGATTGATCTGGAAGGAAAAGTAATCTGTCCGGGATTTATCGACAGTCATCTGCATCTGGAATCTACTCTGGTGACGCCGGGTGAGCTGGTCCGGCAGGCTGCACAGTGTGGAACTACAACATTTATTGTAGATCCTCATGAGTCTGCAAATGTATCCGGTACGGATGGAATTGATTATATCCTGGATCAGACAGAAGATGCACCGGCGAATGTATATGTGATGATGCCTTCCTGTGTTCCGGCGACTCATGTGGATGATAACGGGTGTATTCTTACAGCAGGAAAGATGAAGGGATATCTGGAACATCCGAGGATTCTGGGACTTGGTGAAGTGATGGATGCGCCTTCTGTGATTAACGGAAGTGTTGCCATGCATGAAAAGCTCCAGCTGTTTCAGGACAGAGTGAAGGATGGCCATGCACCGTTTCTGGCATCTGGGGATCTGGCTGCATATGTACTTGGCGGAATTGACACAGATCATGAGTGTGTGGATTATGAGTATGCAATGGCTGAGGCAAGAAATGGAATGCAGGTATTGATACGTGAGGGAAGTGCAGCAAGAAATCTGGATGCTATTGTGAAGGGGATTGTGGAACACCATACAGATACGTCAGGTTTCTGCTTCTGTACTGATGATAAGCATATCGAAGAAATTCGTAAAGAGGGGCATATCAATTATAATGTGAAGCGGGCTGTACAGCTTGGACTTCCGGTTGAGAAAGCACTGCAGATGGCAACGATCCAGCCTGCAAGATGCTATGGTTTATACAGACTTGGAATGATCGCACCCGGAAGACAGGCAGATTTTGTCATTCTGGATAATGTGGCAGATCTGAATGTTGTAGATGTATATCATTGTGGTAAGAAGATCATTAAAGATGAGAAAGCAGAATTGAAACCATGTCCTCCATATCTGAAAAATACAGTTCATGTATCAGGTTTCAGTGAGGAACGTCTGAAACTGAAACATCCGGGAACAAAGGCAAGAGTGATTCAGATGCTTGAAAAACAGATTGTGACAAGGGATGTTCTGGAAGAGGTTCCATGGATAGAATCGGATGGTGAGAAATATTTTGCTCCGGACGGGGAATATCAGAAGATTGCAGTGATCGAGCGTCATAAGAATACGGGCAAGATGGGAGTGGGCATTATAAAAGGCTATGGAATCCGCGGCGGAGCCATTGCTTCCAGTGTTTCTCATGATTCCCACAATATTATTGTAGTAGGAGATAATGATCGTGATATGGCTATTGCTGTAAAAGAAATGATGCGGATGCAAGGTGGTTATACTCTGGTATGCAATGGAGAGATTTATGGAACCTTACCACTTCCTGTCATGGGACTGATGAGCGATGCCGGCTACGAGAGTGTAAACGAAGCACTTGCAAAAATGATTCCGAAGGCCCATGAGATGGGAGTGAAAGAAGGATTTGATCCGTTTATTACCCTGTCATTTATGGCACTTCCTGTGATTCCTGAAATCAGGATCACACCGAGAGGAATCTATCTCGTAAATGAAGACAGAATGCTGAGAACACCGTTTAGTTAAGGTGGGTGAAATGTCTTAAATGCATTATTTACGAGGATTGCCATAGAATAAAAAAATACCGTAATAAAAGTAAATACTATATACTTTTGTTACGGTATTTTTATAGCAGTCCTCTCAGACACGCTCCAGGTAAGAGGGTTGTTACAGGTATATTTAAGACAATATTTTTCAAGTGAAAGAAATTTATTTCGTTTTCTCCAGAGTAAAGATAAATTCGGTTCCCACACCTTCTGTACTGATCACATCAATATTTTGGTTATGTGCATTGATGATCTCTTTGACTATAGAAAGTCCAAGTCCGGTGCCTTTACGGTCTTTTCCGCGGGATGCATCAATTTTGTAGAAACGATCCCAGATTTTGCCCAGGCTTTCTTTGGGAATGCCGGTTCCGTAATCTTTTACAGAAACGAAGACCTTACCGCTTTTTACAGTTGTTTCAATCTGAACAGAGGAATTATCATTGCTGAATTTAATGGCATTATCAAGAAGGTTGTAAAGAACCTGCTGAATCTGTTCCATATCAGCTCTGACATAAAGTTCATGTCCGGAGAGAAGCAGCTCCAGACGGATCTGGCGGCTGGTGCAGATGCCTTCAAATGTAGCTGCTGTGTTTTTGATGGTATCATTGATATCAAACGCTGAATGTGCATCATCCGTTTTTTCATATCCAGTTCATTCAGAGTCAGAAGACTGCGGGTGAG
>ENA-OQAN01000300-OQAN01000300.1-human-gut-metagenome-genome-assembly--contig:-NODE-300-length-26827-cov-6.900300_pt1 | contig 26827 bp, 31 predicted proteins | sample MGYA00242735_ERZ504527 | MGnify/ENA primary metagenome ERZ504527 (study PRJEB26092, sample SAMD00036230) | human gut metagenome | host: Homo sapiens | study: EMG produced TPA metagenomics assembly of... | reverse complement strand
AGGAACGCAAAAAATACATTCCTCCTATGACTCATCCATGGAGAAGACAGAGTTTTACTATCTTCCGAGACAAGCAAACGCACCGAATGGCATTGAATTAATTCGGTGCTAATAATTTACTTTTTTTTGAGACATTTTCAATTTGAGTTGACATCTATTTAGTTAATTTGTGAACTTTTTTAGTTAGGATTACTTAACAATTTATCTTAATATTTTATCATTGATTGTCACAATCGGATCAAGTTCACTTCCATCTCCATACAAGTCAGGGCGCGATAATAAGTATTCCTTTACTTGTTTTTTATTTTGGAATTTTGTTGCTTGAAAAGGTGCAATATTACTATATTTTTCAAAATATAAGTATCCATCTTCTGTATTCACAAGTAGTCCTGTATGACCTGCAAAACGAATATTTTCTTCAGGAGCATGTAAATATACGCTTACAATCGAAATGGTATCGGTTTTTAATTGGATGTGTCTTGATTTTAAAGTTTTCACAATTTTAGCTTCTTGTTTCCTTAATGTATCTTCATCAGATACATCAATGGAATGAAACAGTGTGACAAAATCCTTTTTCTTTTCTTCACATGTCTTAAATTGTTCAACCGTATTCAATGCCTCTACATCAAACATTAGCCAAGTATCATTTGAATCCTCATCTTTTGATGTTTCAACTACATTTTGAATCAATGAAAAGGCAGTTAAACGACAATTTAACCAATTTAAATAAGCATACGATTTAGCTGTATCATCCAAATACAACGTATCATAATTTACGCCGTCTTTTGGTAAGCGAACAAAACCTTTCTTATATGAATACTCTTTCGAAATCGAATTAAATTCATTCACCCAGTCCATGACTTTCTTTACATCTTTTTTAAGCAATTTATTTTGAATCATTAAATCTGCCACTTCATTTCGTGTCTTTTCATCGACTAAATTTGAATATGTAACAGAACTTGATTGACATCCACTCAAGCCAAATGTCATACACATTGTAAGGATGATTGTTAATAGTTTTTTAATCATATATTTCTTTACCTTTCACCAACTTTATTATACGCAAATAAGAAAAGGACTTCAGTTCATATGCCTGAAATCCCATGTTTTTAGTTACCATATCTACGATTTGGTTTATCATCATTAAAACGTCTTCTTGGTTTATAGTCACCATCTTTTCGATCATCAAATCTACGTTTTGGCTTATCATCATCAAAACGTCTTCTTGGCTTATCATCATCGAAGCGGCGTCTTGGCTTGAAGTCTCCATCTTTTTTATCATCAAAACGACGTCTTGGTTTGAAATCTCCATCTCTTCTTGGTTTATAGTCACGATTTTTTCGATCATCAAACGACGTCTAGGTTTATAGTCATCATTACGAACAAGTAGTGTAACACTTTCTACATGTGGAGTTTGACTAAACATATCGACTGGTTGAATCTTGACAATACGATACTCTTTCTTTAATACGCCTAAATCTTTAGCCAAAGTAGCCGGGTTACAAGATACATAGATCATCGTTTTGATCTTTGATTTTAAAATAGTTCCCTTCATTGTATCATCCAAACCAGAACGAGGCGGATCCACAATCAATGTATCCACTTCTTTTTCTTGCACTAAATGTGCTAAGGCACTACCCGCATCTTCACAAATGAAAGATACATTGTCTGCATGATTTAACATCGCATTTTCATTGGCATTATCAACCGCATCCTGAATGGATTCAACACCAATGATTTCTTCAGCTTTATCTTTTACAAATAAACTGATGGCACCAATACCACTATAGGCTTCAACCGTAGTCTTGGATCTTGGCATCCAATCTTTAACCACATTATAAAGATTCACGGATTGTTTCGTGTTTAACTGGAAGAAGGATCTTGGAAGTAAAGATAATTGAATATCTTCTAATTGAAGATGCATCTTTTCTTCTCCCCAAATAAAACGCATATCTCCAAATACTTCACGCTTTGTTTCTGTTTTTACACTTTGCCAGATCGAAACAACACCCTCTAATTGAGTTACGTCACGAATAAATTCTTCACTGATATCTTCTTTTCCTGTCACAAATATAATTTGAATCTTAGCATCAAATTCTTTCATCACCAATGTACGATAACCCGTTTTCTTTTTATCATCATACATCTTTAAATGATGCTCATTCATAATTTTTAAAACTTCTTGACGCGTTTGTTCCAACAATTTTGAATGCACATAACATCTTTCCATCTTTTGGAAATGGTTTGTATCACGCTCATACATTCCTGTATATAACTCCCCATATTCTTCACCAAAAGGAAGTTTGCAGCTATTACGATATGACAATGGCTCAGGATTCTTTAAAATTGGTAAAATGCGACCATTATAATCCGCATACTTAATTAAAGTTTCTTTTAAATTTCCTTCCTTCATTTTACACTGAGCTGGATACTTCACATGCATCAAAGCACATCCACCACACTCTTTCCAAATTGGACAAAGTGGGTAGCGACGCTTTGAACTCTGTTCAACTAAACGAGTTAATTCTCCAACTAAATACGTACCTTCATCACTTTTAATATCAAATTCAATGACTTCATCCGGAATGGCATTTTCAATAAATACTGGCTTCCCTTCATGGAACGCAATTCCCTCACCATTAATTCCCCATTTTTTTACTGTTGTTTTCATATTTTTTATACACAGTTACGACAAACTCAAACGTAACCTCTAACCTTTCTAATTGTTTTACACGATCAAGCCCAGCTTGACTCGTTTTATATCGATATGGTGTCATTTCCAGTAAAGACCATACATCATCTACCATCTTTTTTTCCTGAATAATTTCCTGGTTTACCAATTCATATTGTTCTAGTATTTCAGGCATTTCATTTTCGTATGGTGTGTCATACAATACTTCTTTTAATTCAAAACAATGCTTAGGACCCGGACCTACTACGATCCAATATCCATTTTCTTTTAGTATACGATAAATTTCATCTTGACCTAAAGGCACAAAAATACTTGTAACACAATCTATGCTCTCATCTAAAAAAGGCATATCAAATAAACTACCCACAATATATTGCGTATGTTTATCTTGTTTAGACGCATGAAGAATCGCTTCCTTACTCAAATCAATCCCATAACTATGTTCAAAGTTCGCCCCTATCTCTTTTGTATAGTAACCCTGGCCACAACCAGCATCCAAATAAATAGATCCATTAGCTTTTCCCTTTACATATTGACGCATAAAATCATAATAATCTTTTTCTAAAAAATCCGTACGCGCTTTGACCATTAAAGCATTGTCCCCATGATTCTTTGTCTGTTTACGTGATAAGTTCACATAACCTTGTTTGGCACAATCAAAAGAATGATTATTTTCGCATCGAAATGTTTTATTTTCTTTTATTAGTTTCTTTTTACACACCGGACATATCAACATAAAAAGATTATAACATAAAAGAAAAAGAGAAGTGCTATATTTCACTTCTCTTAGAATAAATCTTCTTCAACCTTAACTGGATGTACCCAAATATCTTCTGTATTATCTATACAATCTTGTACCATCTTGTCAAAATCCCATTTTGCCTCATATTTTTCACACTTATCCACACGAGGTTTAGTAACTGGATTCTTTGGTGTAAAAATCGTACAACAATCTTCATAAGGAAGAATACTTGTTTCATATGTTCCAATCTTTTTAGAAAGATCAATAATTTCAACTTTATCCATACAAACCACTGGACGAATAATCGGCATATTTGTGACATCATTGATTGCGAGCATACTCTCTAAAGTTTGACTTGCGACCTGTCCAATCGATTCACCTGTTGCGATAGCTTGCGCATGTCTTTTCTTAGCTAGCCCTGTCGCAATACGCATCATCATACGACGCATCAATGTGATCGCATAACTTTCATCCGCATTTTGATAGATTGCCAATTGAAGATCTGTAAATGGAACAACATGAACTAAAACATCACCTTGATAACCAGATACAAGTCTAGCTAGTTCCATTACTTTTTCTTGTGCATTTTGTGAAGTATATGGAGGTGAAGCATAGTGAATACATTCTATGTGTACACCACGCTTCATCATTAAATAGCAGGCAACTGGAGAATCAATTCCACCACTTAATAAAACCATGGCCTTTCCACCGACACCCACTGGATATCCACCAGCACCTTGAATACGATCTGTCATAATGTAGGCTGCATCTTGATGAACTTCAACAACAATTTTTACATCCGGATTATGAACATCAACTTTCCAGTCACTGTTCTTTAAAATCTTAGTTGCAACCCTACGATTAATATCGTCTGAATATATGGGAATAATTTATCACTACGACGTGCAGCTACCTTAAATGTTTTTGGTGTTGTTAAATCTAAAGATTCATAACAAGCATCAATGATTTGATCTAAATCTGGTTCCACTTTAATAGCCAATGAGAAGGAAGAGATTCCAAAAACTTTAGCTAAAATATCACTAACCTGCTTAGAATCTTCATCATGAAGATAAATATACATACGGTCGTGCTGTTTTTCAAATTCTAATGTTGTGAATGCTTTTAAAGCTTTACGAACATTGTCATAAAGCGCCTTAATAAAGTTGTTACGGTTTTTTCCTTTTAAACTCAATTCGCCATAACGAATTAAGATATGATTATAACGATAAGCCATAATTCTCTATAATCTCCTTACATGTCTCTATAAAATATTTTGCCTCTTCCAAAGTATTCTCATAAGAAAAAGATAAACGAATTCCATGTATCGCATCAAATTCTGACTTGTGCATAGCCAATAACACTTCAGAAGCATTCGTATTTTGTGATGAACAAGTACTTTTTGCGGATACACAAATTCCCTTTTGATCCAAAGCGTTCAATAAGACTTCACTTGTGATTTGATCAAATGAAATATTAAGAATATAAGGAATCGCATCTTTTGGCGAATGTACATGTGCACCATTGATTTTAGCTAATTCTTCTCGCAAATATTGATTGATTTTTAAAACATGATCATAAGCCTTTGATTGTTCCTCTAAAGCCAAACGAATTGTCTTTGCCAAAACAATATTCGCCGGTGCATTCTCTGTTCCACCACGAAGTCCTTGTTCCTGTTGTCCACCTTGAATGATTGGAACAAGTTGAATCTTCTTTTTCTTCATTAAAATGGCACTACCCTTTAGACCATGAATCTTGTGTGCAGAGATCGTAGCCATATCTAGTTTTTCAAAAGGAATATCAATTTTTGATAAACTCTGTACACAATCCACATGAAATACACACGTTGGATTTTGGTGTACAATTTTTTCTAGTTCTAAAATAGGATTGATAGCTCCCATTTCATTATTCACATGCATAACCGATACTAAAATTGTATCTTTACGCATATGAGATTTTAAGCATTCTGGTGTAACAATTCCCTCTTCATTAATCGGAAGAAATTCAACTTCAAATCCAAAACGCTTCAAAAACTCCATCGCATGACGAACACTCGAATGCTCAACATTGCTTGTGAGTACATGATGACCTCGATGTTCATTGGCCAAGGCATATCCTACAATAGCTAAAGTATTTGATTCACTTGCAGCTGATGTAAAGATAATTTCACTTGGATCTACATGAAGCATAGAAGCAATATTTGATCGACTTTTTTCCATGAGCGAACTTGCCTGGCGACCAGCCGCATGCAAACTATCTGGGTTGCCATAACAAGTTTCTAACATTTGCCCATAAACACGACGAACCTCTGTACGTACAGAGGTTGTCGAAGCATTATCAAAATAAATCATTACTGCACCTGGTTCATGACTGCAGGATCTTTTTGAGCTACTAACTTCTCATAAATTCCTGGGTGCATGTTTTCGATTGCTTGAATCGCAATCTTAAGTGCACGAGTATATTCTCCATTTTGGAAACATAACTCAGCACGAGTTAAATCCGAATCCATTTGTGCATGCGTACTACGGAAACGGTTACCAAACACAATCGCATTTTCTACCATAACGGCAACACCGACTAAATTGTTTGCATTATTGTATAACTTATATACAAAGTCGATGGCATCCTGCAAATCTGCATTTAATGTTTGTACATCTAATGGTGAGTGATCCAACACTACACGAACACGTTGAATCAAGCGTTCGCCTTCTTTTAAATCTGCAGAAAATTGAGATGAGATACTAGGTAAATGACGTGTTACTGTATTTAAACGTACTTCATTTAAAATCAATTGTAATTTTGTCAATTGTTTTTTAGCACGTGATTCATCACTGCTTGCTCCCACTAACATCTCTTTCATATCCTTGACTTGATCGTGGAATTCATTAACATCTTCTGAAAATTTACGATAACCATGAACTACATCTACGCTAGGACGTTGATTTTGCTTCAATTCTTTTTGAATTTCATCACGACGATTTGATAAATCTTCCATTTGGATTTGTGCCAAAGAGAAGCGGTGTGTCCAATCTTCTAGACCAAAACGATCTTTAATATTGGCATAAAGCGCCATAATTTCCTCAAGTTCCTGACCAATGACATTAACTAGATCTAAATTAGATTGAAGACTTACATGGATTTCATCATAAGCTTCTTTTTCATTCGTTACATCATCTTGTAATGCTAGAATGTGATCTCCAATGATTTCCAAGTTTTCTTGTGCCATTTCAAATTCACCTGCATCCAATTGATCAATTGAACTAGACAAAGCACTTTGAATGGTTGTTAATTTTTCTTCTGGTTCTAAATAAGATAAGTCGATATCTTTTTCCTGTAATTCCTTAATGTGCAAACGAACTTCGTTAATTGCACGAGGCAATACATTTTTGGCCTTTTCATAGAGTCCAGGGAAGGCTGCAATTTTAGAGCTAATCTCATCCACCATTTTTGAGATTTTTTCTTGTTCTTCCTTTGCCTTGTTAAATTCTGAAGCAAACATCCACTCTTCAAAATTAGAGAATTCATTTTCAATTTCCTCTAAGCATGAATCTACATAATTAACAGATCCATAAAATGAAGAACGATTATCTTGGTAAACGGTTTTCACATTGCGGAAACGCTCTTTTAAAGCATTTGCCGATTCACGAACTTCTGTTTCACGAGCCAAGATGTGATCTAATGACTGAGTAACAATACGAATTCTTTCTTTTGTCTCATCCATCATTGTTTCTAAATCGTCCATAGCTCGCATAGATTTACGAAGACGATGTCTAGAAACGTAATCATCTGCTTCATTAAACAAATCATCACAAGCACTTAAGTTTTTTTGACAAGTATCATATTTTGGAGTCAAGCTTTTCACTTTATCCATGATATCATCATTCACTCTTGCGAATGCCGATGCTTTGTTGAATTTGTAAGCCAAGGAATTGTTACGAATTTCATTCATTTCGATTTCAAGATCTGAAAGTCGTTTCGACGCCTTTTTACGTTTGATCATACGCATAATGATCCAAATCAAAATCAAGACTAGAATTGCTATACAAAGATAGATAATTACAGTCACAGAAAGTTGATTTCGAATGAACGCGTATACTGATCGAAAGAAATTCAAAACACTATCCATAGTGGTACCTCCTTGCAAACCATTCTTATTATAGCAAAACTTCAAAATCATTGCATCATTTTCTTGATTTTATTAATGTTCTTTGATATGATACATAGGCATAAATTGATAGCAGCATACAAAGTTAAGGGATATGCGTTGCGGCCTTATTAAGCGATATGAGTAAGCTAATAGCTGATAGCGGAAAGTATCATTGTCAACACAACCTTTAAAGATTTGTACTGTTATTGTTTTGTGGATGATATAAAACAATAGGAGGAAAAATTATGTCAAGAAACACAGGAAGCGTTTGGAAGAAGTCACGCCGTCTTGGATTCTCAGTATTAGAAACTGGTGAAGAATTAACTCGTCGTAACACAATTCCAGGACAACACGGAAATGCTCGTCGTCCAAAATTAACAAACTACGGTATCCAATTACAGGAAAAACAAAGAATTCGTCACACTTACCAATTAAGTGAAAAACAATTCTACAACACTTACTTAAAAGCAAGTAAAAAAGCTGGTTCTGCTGGTGAAAACTTCTTAGTAATGTTGGAATCTCGTTTAGATAACATCGTTTATCGTATGGGATTTGCACGTACTCGTCGTGCTAGCCGTCAGTTAGTAAACCACGGACACGTATTAGTAGATGGTAAGAAAGTAGATATCCCTAGTTTCCAAGTAAAACCAGGACAAGTTATCGAAATTCGTGAACGCGCTAAAAACTTAAGCGTAATCAACGAAGCTTTAGAAGCTGCAACAGCAACTGTTGATTTTGTTGAAGTAAACAAAGATGCTAAGAAAGGTACTTATGTTCGTTACCCAGAACGTAAAGAACTATTCACAGCTCAAGAAATCAACGAATTATTAGTAGTAGAATTCTACAACCGTTAATCTTAGGCATAGAACAAGAAAGAAGCGAATTGATCGCTTCTTTTTTTGTGGATGTGTTTTCTTAATTCATGTATTTTATCTGTTGATCAACGTAGAAAATCAACTTTTTCAGCTACAAAGCCATAGTTTAGATATACCCTGTCATCCTTCTGGTATTTACGAGAATGAATACGACCATTAATTCCTACATAATCTCCAATCTTACACGAAGCACTTACAGTTTCTGCAAGACCTCGCCATACTTCAACGACCACATCATCACTTTCATAAACACCTTCTGAATTTGGAAAATTACGCTGCACTCGAATTGGAAGCTCACAAGTCTTTAATCCATTGCTAGTCTCCTTTAATACGGGCATATCCGTAATTCTTCCCACGATACTAAACGCATTCATAATTGATTATCCTCCTTCAATTCTGACCACCATATTTATCACCATCCTTCTTCAATGGTATTCTACAAATATGTAACATATAAAACAAACGACCTATCTTATCTATAGGTCGTCTTTTTTTACGTTTTACATGCGTTTTTCCCCTCTAATTCGTTTAAAAAAACACAAATTAGATCAGATAGAGTCATTCGGAAGAATTTTTGTCACACAAGAATGTGAGAAATCCAAATCCTTAATATAGGCATGTACCTGCTCAATTTTCATATTTTGAATGCTATTTAAATTTTCAATATAGTCATACTCCTCAAAGTGACTTCGAAGTAAATCATTGGCCAAGCCATCAAAATGATCTAAGCCACGCAAATTATTCGCGATTGCCTGTGCATGCAACGACTGATAGTCTTCATCAGAAATCGACTTATTCTCTACAAGTTTGTTTACAAGTTCAATAAAGGCATTTGGATTTACTGTTTGAGCATAAAACAAGATATAACTATGATCCAAAGTAAAGTCCGCTTCTGCGCCTACAAACTGTGTAAAGATTCTTTGATCTAGCCATTCCTGAAATTTAGGATTTAAAGGACCCATAATAGAATCTAACCACATATTCACTGCAAAATCTTTTTCGAATGCTTCTGCCTTTGTCTTGCAAGCATCCATCTTATAGCCAACACATACAAATGGCTGATGAATATCCATATGATCGACATACTCTTTGCGATTTACATCCTTTGGTTCTTCTTTAAAGACACGCTCAATCTTTTTATTTAACTTACTCAACACATCTTTTTGACATTCCTTGATCCAATCCATAATTTCATTTGTATCTTTTCCAGTTACACCCACAAGACACAATTTACTAGGATCATAATTTAATGCATAAAATTGTTTTAAATCGTCCATGCTCATATCTTGAATATCTTCTTTTGAGCCGAGTACATCCACTTTCATTGGATGATATTGAAATAAAGAAATCAAAGTTTCTTTAAAAAGACGTTGTTCAGGCGATTGTTGATACATATCATATTCACTAAGAATAATCCCCTTTTCTTTTTCAATCGTTTCATTTGTCACATCTAAATTTTCGACAAAATCCAATAAAAGTTTTAATGGTTTTTTCACATCCGCCGTAGTCGAAAAAATAAAATGCCGTTTCTGTATAAGACGTATATGCATTTGTAGAACACTGTAAGTTCGCAAATAAATCACTTACATCTTCTCCATCCAAATAAAACATTTGATGCTCTAAATAGTGCGCAATTCCACTCTTATGTCTAATCACTTGCCCATCTACTCTTTGATCAATATCAAATCCACCTACTTTAGCTCCTAAAAGAAATAGTGATTTTTGATAATCTGGTTTATGAACAAGAATCACCTGTAAACCATTTGACAATGTTTCTTTTTTAATATCCAAATTATAATTCATTTTCTTTCTCCGCAACAATGGCCACTGAAGCCAAATTCAATCGTAAGGCAACACGTGAAATATCTTCCTTTGTCACCTTCATAATTCTCTCAATTCTTTGCTCAGGCGTGAGCTGGCGATGTAAAAGATCATCTAAAAAAGCTTGCGCAATCAAAGATTGAGCATGATCTAATCCACTAATAATACGGTCCTTATAGTCCATCTTTGCGATTTCTAAATATCGATCATCAAAATCCATATTCAATAATCGATCTATTTGTGTTTCTATCAAATTTAATACTTTTGTGACATCCTTACGATTTACACCCGTATGAATTAATAAAGCTCCATCAAAGCGAATAATAGAAGAGCTTATAGAATAACAAAGACTATTCTTTTCACGAATTTCATCAAACATTAAATTCTTCTGACTTTGCCCCAAAATACTATTTAAAATGAGTTCAGCCTCATAATCCGAACTTGAAATATCAACACCTGTCGAATAGACTTGCGAAATACAAGTTTGCGCAATATCCTTTTCAAACGTTTTATAGCTTGTTTCTACTACAGGAAGCAATGTTCTTTCTGATATAAAAGCACAATGTGAATCTAAACTATCAATATAATCATACAATTCATCCGTTACATAACCACAGATATAGAAGTGTTTTGCCATATCCATATATAGGGTATAGACTTTTTTCACATCATCTAAAGTAAGTGTCTCTAAATCTTTTAAACTTCCCTGCACTGGAATTGAAATGGAATGTTTATCATGTGCCATCTCAAAGGCATACATACATGATAAATTAGCAGGATCATCCATTTGTGCCAATAATCTATTTTTTAATAAATACACAGATTCCTTAAAGTTTTCCTCATCCAATACAGAATGAAACAGAACTTCATCCATAATCTCTTTAATTTTATCTATATAGCTTTTATCTTCAATCCAGTCTGGACGGACAAACTGAAAGCGAACATCGAGTTGAACAAGATCTCCATAAGATGTTAAACCATAAGACACCTTTGTTCCATAAGCACGATTTAAGGTAGAAGCTAATTTTTGTTTCGAATTCATTTTCTGCGTTTTCGCCTTCATCATATACACAAGCACGTTTAAGGCACTGATTGTATTTCGATGAAAAGGCATCATGGTTTTACAAGAAACATAAACATCACTAAATTTCTGCGTTTGTATATAGTTCATAAGTAAACCTCCTTGAAAATATATTAATAATTCTACCACAAAAAACAAAAAAAAGGCTAGAATTCAATCTAGCCTACGTGAACGTATCCAATTAATGCCTTGTCACAAGAAACGCTTGCTACAACAGTCTGGCTTCCGTTCCATCCACCATGAACTGCTTGTCCATTTCCAATGTAAATAGCGACATGTCCTGAATAAACAATAATGTCACCTGCAACTGGACTTGATGTGATTGTACCAAGACTCAAATAGTTTTCTGGCCAACCGTGGAAATTAATTCCAACAGCTCTCAAAGCGTTTGTTACTAACATTGTACAATCTTGTGTAGCTCCTACTTGTGCTAATGCAGCAGCAGCGATTGCTGAACTATTCACACTTGGGGTTGGGGCTACATAATTATTAGCTGGAGCACTAGGAGTCGATGTCTGTGCTGGCGCTTGTGTTGTAGTTGTTGTACTTTGAGCTGGAGCACTTTGAGTAGTTGTTTGTGCTGGAGCGCTTTGAGTAGTTGTTTGTGCTGGATCCTGAGTCTGAGATTGAGTCGTTGTATCTTGAGTTGGAGTTGTTTCCTCAGAAGGGGTTACTTCAGTCGCAACACCATTTTCATCAATCTTATATCCATCTTTTTCGGCATTTTTAATCAAATTACCATTTCATCGAACGCATATTTAGTACCTTCGATTTCAACGATTTGATTCTTAGTTACTTCACCATTTTCTGCATAATACAATTTTTGACCGTTGATCTCTTGCCATCCTGTACGGAAAGTACCGTCTTCTTGAGTGAAATATGTTTTTCCGTCTACATCAAATTGACCTGTAGCCATCTTTCCATCTTCACCAAAGAAATACTTCTGGCCATCGATTTCCTGCCATCCTGTTACACAATTTCCATCGGCATCAAAATAATATTTTGAACCATTTTCTTCAACCCAGTTTGTTGAAGTTTTGTTTCCCTTTTCATCGTAGTATGATTTACCATCATTACTCCAACCATGAAGAAGGACACCTTCTTTTTGGAAATTATACTCACTACCCTGAATAGTTACAGAACCTGTTGCAGCAGTTCCGTCTTGTTGGAAATAGTAAGTTTCATCTGAAACAGTCTGCCATCCAAACTGCATTTCTCCATTATTATTAAAATAATAAAGTTCCTTATCGATTTTTGTTAAACCAGTAGCTGTCTGACGATTTGATTTTAAAACATAATAACGATCTGCGCCTTCACCATGCCATCCTGGTTGAACTTCTTTAGCATACATTGTCGAAACAATGGGTCCAGAAGTCAATAGACATAGGCTTACGGCTAAAATTTTACTGTGCTTTTCGATAAAATTCATCATATCACCTCTTCGTTACAACACTTGCAGTTTAACAAGATTTAATTTTTGTTGCAAATTTTCGCAAAAAAATCATTTGCATTTTTTAGTAATTAATTTCTTAAATATTTCTTAATAGCCTTTATATAAAGCACCTCGATATAAATTGTGGTAAATTGTGTGATTTTGTAAAAAATTGTACATAATTTATAAAATGTATAACGTTGTCTACAAATTGTGAACAAATATATCGTGTTCTAAGATTATTCGTACCAAGCCAAAAAGCCATTGAAGAATCACTATACCAACAAGGATCAAACCGCCTATTGAAAGCCATTTTAAACAATTTATTACCAAATATACACTTGCAGAATTCATACCTTTTACAATCCAAAGGGTACACCAAATGTATTTAAATACATTTAAAATCATAATAATTCGATATTTTTGAGCCAAAATCAACAATCCTACAATCCCCATTATGTCTATCAATTTTATACAACTAACAAGACCAGCTATGTTCAATGATGGATTTGAAATCACATAATATATAATACGAATCAAAACACTCGATTCATAATTGGATAGATGCGCCTGCAAATTGAACAAGCTTCATAATCAGTTATAAAATATACTTTATAAAACAATAATAACTGCCAAATATTCTGCCACAACCAATACATGGTTATAAATATAATAAAAATAAAGATTCGCTTTTCAAACGAATCTACATAACGATCAATCAATCTTAAGATTTTCAAGCCAATCCTCTCCCTTAAGTTCTTCATGTGTACTTAGTCCAGGATAATCAAGTTGGCGTAATACTTCATAAACGATAATGGCAGCACAATTGGACAAATTCAAACTTCTCGCATTTGCGACCATAGGCAAACGCATACAAGTATCTAAATGATGTTGAAGAATTTTTTTATCAACACCCGTACTTTCTTTTCCAAGAACTAAATAAACATCGCCTTCTTCTTTAGTAAAATCAAATTCACTAGGTGCTTTTTTACCATAACGAGTCATAAAATAATAGTGTTCACTTGGATTTTCAGCCACAAACGCATCCCAATTTTTATGAATGTGAATATCCGCATCCTTAATATAATCCATTCCTGAACGACGCAAATGCTTTTCATCCAAAGAAAAACCCAGTGGTTCAATTAAATGTAAACGCGAACCCGTAGCCATACAAGTTCGAATGATATTTCCTGTATTCTGAGGAATCTCAGGTTCATACAATACTACATGCAACATATTATTTACTCCAATCCTTTAAAAATTTCTCAAGTGCAACCCCTCTATGAGATACACTATTTTTCTTTTCTTCACTCACATTGGCAAGTGTTGTATTAAATTCAGGATAATAGAAAATTGGATCATATCCAAAACCATTTGTTCCAACCATTTCATCATGAATCAAACCTTCACACTCTCCACGATATACATGTTCTTTTCCATTTTCATCAATATAGGCAATGACACACACATAACGAGCCGTACGCGTTTTTCCCTTTACCTGATCTATAATATATTGATTCTTGATATCATAGCTTGTGTCTTCCCCTAAAAAACGAGCTGAATACACACCTGGCTTCTTATCCATCGCATCTACTTCCAAACCAGAATCATCACTGATTACAGGTTCATGAAGTTCATTAAATAAAGTACGAGCTTTAATTAGCGCATTCTCTTCAAATGTTGTACCATCTTCTACAATATCAATCTTATGATCTAGATCTTTTAAGCATTTAACTTGGCAATCCTTCAACATTGTCTGAAACTCTTCGACTTTATGAGCATTGCTCGTTGCTATCCAAATTGTTTTTTTCATTTTATCACCGATATATATTATAGAAAGAAAAAATGGGGTTTTCAACAAGAGTTGTGCTAAAATAAAAGACGTTTTTGAAAGGATGATTATTTATGAATAAGAAACAATGGATGCCACTTATCGGTATGACGATAGCCGCATTTATTTTTAACACGTCTGAGTTTATGCCCATCGGACTTTTGACAGATATTGCCCATACCTTTTCTATCACACAAACACAAGCCGGTATTATGATTACCATCTATTCCTGGGCTGTTATGTTACTTTCTTTACCATTAATGATTTTAGCTTCTAAATACAACTATAAGAAAATACTACTAGTTACACTTTTCTTATTTGGACTTGGACAAGCCATCAGTGCAACCTCAACGAACTTTCTCATATTAATTATAGGAAGATTAATTGTAGCTTGTGCTCACGCTATATTCTGGTCTATCGCAAGCGTCATAGCCGTAAGACTTGTTAATGAAGATAAACGTGAATTTGCGATGAGCATGATTGTGACAGGTACAAGCGTTGCCATGATTGCCGGTTTACCACTCGGAAGAATGATTGGTCTATGGATTGGATGGAGAATCACATTTCTAATTGTTGGTATCATCAGTATCGTTCTTCTACTTTTTCAAATACACTACTTCCCTAATCTTGAAACAACTTCTGCCTTTTCTTTAAACAAATTACCCACACTATTAAAAAATAGACAACTGATCACCATTTATGGTATTTCCCTATTATTTGCGAGTGCCTACTATACAGCCTATAGCTATATTGAACCCTTCTTATCGCAAGTCGCAAATTTATCCAATACAACAATTACACTCGTACTCTCTTTATTTGGTGTTGCCGGAATTGGTGGAAGTATTTTATTCTCTAATTTCTACAACAAGAATAGAAAAAGATTCATCTTAGCTTCACTATTCTCTCTTACACTTGTTTTATTCTTATTAAAACCAAGTGCAGCATCCATGATCACACTATTGTTGATATGTATTGTATGGGGTACAAGTTCTACTGCATTTAATGTGGCTTGCCAATCAGAAACAATGTTGGCAACCAATGAAAATACAAATTCTGTTGCGATGTCGATTTTCTCAGGTATTTTTAATCTAGGTATTGGATTAGGATCTTTTATTGGAGGACAAACCATTAATCTTCTTAATATTCAATCCATTGGATACATTGCCGGTATTATCGCTATACTCAGCATAATCTTCTATATAAGACGCCGATAATATGTGATAAAATAAATGGGTTGGAGGAATTTATGGAATACAAGAACGACAATAAATTTTATTTTGAAATTGAAAAAAGAATTCCTGGTCATTTAGGAAGAGCCGGAATTATACATACACCTCATGGAGACATTAAAACGCCGGCATTCATGTGTGTAGGAACACATGGTGAGGTTCGCTTTGTTTCTATGGAAGAATTAAAAAGTATTCATGCTCAAGCCATGTTGAGTAATGGGTATCATTTACGAAACATTTCCCCAGAAATTGCTGAAAATGGAGGTTTATCCGCATGGTCAAAATGGAACGGTCCAACCTTAACGGATTCCGGTGGATTTCAAGTGATGTCTTTAGGTTCAGGCTGTGGAAAAGTTGTCAGCATGAAACGTGAAGACAATATGAAGAATACCGAAGAAGAAAAACGTTTGGCCCACGTAACAGAAGATGGCGTACACTTTCACGATCCATTTACAGGTCAAGAAGATTTTATTGGTCCCGAAGAAAGTATGCAAATTCAATGTCGCATTGGAGCCGATATTCATATGGCCTATGATGAATTAACTTCTTTAGCCGATACATACGAATATAACGTTGAATCCTTGGCAAGAACGGAGCGTTGGGCAAAAAGAAGTCTTGATGAACATAAGAAACATTGTGATGATTTAGGCTACCACCAATCTTTATATGGTGTCATTCAAGGTGGGCGTTGGGAAGATCTAAGAAGATCAACTTGTAAAAAGTACGCTCAAATGGATTTTGATGGCTACGGCTTAGGTGGTGCTTTCCTCAAAGAAACACTAGGTGATATCTTAACTTGGTGTAACGAAGAACTCCCTGAAAATAAACCAAGACACTTATTAGGGTTGTCTCATCCAGATGATATCTTGATTGGTACAGAAAATGGTGCCGACACATTCGATTGTGTAGCTCCTACAAGAGAGGCAAGACATGGAAGATTGTATACAATGCATGGTCCTATCAATCTATCAAAATATAGAGATAGCGATGAAATTATCGATGAAGGTTGTGATTGTCCTACATGTCAAAGTAGAATCACATTAGGTGAATTAAGAAGACTTTGGAAATCTCAAGACCGCACGGAATCCGCAAAATATTTCGAACTTGCTTCTATACATAATCTTCGTTTTATCATTCGTTTAACTGAACAAGCTCGACAAGCTATTTTAGATGGAACATTTAAAGAATTCAAAGAATCTTTTTTAAATTCATATTACGGGAACAAATAATTGTTCCTTTTTTTCATAAGAAAAAAGAGAAATCAAACGATTCCTCTTAAATAAAGTCTTGGCAAGATACCAATAAATCAATTTTCTTCCATTGTGTTTCTTCGTCAATGCAGTTACCTTCTTCAACAGAGGCAAATCCACATTGTGGAGAAAGTGCAATATTATCACCGACTACAGCTTTAGCTTGTTCATAACGTGCCTTAATCGCATCATGCTCTTCTAATTCTGGACGCTTTGTAGAAATCAAACCAGCCACAAATGTACGGCCAGTACCTTTTAAAACAGCCCAAGGATCAAATGTTCCGCTACGAGCATCATCATATTCTACAAAATATCCATCGTATGGAATGCTCGCAACAGACTTGGCAATCGTATCATAGAATCCGTGGAACAATGGATTTCCTTTGAAGTTTCCTTTACAGAAGTGTGTCGCAATCTGCATATCTTCTGGACGATTTTCTAAAGCCTTAGTACTTACACGCACAAACCAATCTAACACTTGTGCCTTTGTATAACCTAAACCTTCTACTTTTGATACAAATGTATCATCAATCATATAGGTCCATGAAGTATCATCAATTTGAATATAGCGACATCCATGATTGTAGAAATCACGAATGGCTGCTTGATATGCCAATCCAATATCATCAATGACTGCTTCAATATCTGTTCCATAGTATGGCGTATCTTTGATACCTAACTGTAAAAAATGATCAATCAAAATCATGTTTGGTCCAGAAATACACTTCTTGGCTTCTACACCATATTTACTTGCCTCATTCTTCAAGAAATCCCATGCGTACATTTCTTTATGTGCCTTATTTGGATCATAAGAAATCTTACCTTCAATCATACCTAATTCAATATGATTGTTTCTTCCATTAATAAATTTATCCAAATGTTTTGTCGTAAAACCATCAAATTCTTTTAACCAATCTAAATGCCACCAGCGACGACGGAATTCTCCATCTGTCACAAACTTCAATCCATGTTGTACTTCCTTCGCAACTAATTTTGCGATTTGTTCATCCTCTACATCACGCAATTGTTCATATGTGATTTCATTATTATTAAATTTAGAACGTGCCTCTTTAATTTCCTGTGGTCTTAAAAAAGATCCCACAATATCGTATTTAATATTCAACATTAGTAAATTTCCTCCAATGTCTTCATTTTATCATTTCTAGTTAATTATTGATAATATTTAATAATATGCATCCGTTATAACTTTTATCTATAATAGAAAATTAAAGAATGTGATAAAATAATTTCTATGAACACAAAATCGTATATACTCAACCAATTTCAAACATACCCACAACTAGAACTACAGGATTTAATGAAATTTTTATACCAAAGCAGTTTTGGGTGTGAACACTTACTTTCAAATCCTGACACAGTTAAAAAAACGGATCCAACAAGAACTCGATGCAAAACTGGATACATGTAATTCCATCGAATATCTAGATGGGGATTATGTTCGTCTTCATTTAAATTATGGATTGAGCGTAAATACACTGAGTACTTTATTTATTTTATCAAGTCAACAAGAAAAAAACGGCAAAGAACAGCTCGAAGAAAAGCTTCAAATCCTTATCGATATGATTTCCAATAAGGAACTTCCATTTTCTTTAAACAACGCTAAGCTAACTCTTTTAAAATGGAAAGAAGATGGATATCCTGCCATTCATCATTCCAATACATTCAATGAATTGTACCATCCATCTTATCGCTTAATACATAAAAAGTACGTTCCCTTCTTAAAACTATTTAAAGATATCGACAACAAGCAACCTTCTATTATTTCAATCGACGGGCGTTGTGCTTCGGGTAAGACTACACTTTCAAATCTTTTAAAACAAATATATGACTGTAACGTATTTAAAATGGATGACTTTTTCTTACAACCCCATCAAAGGACAAAGGAAAGGCTTGAAAGTCCAGGAGAAAATGTAGATCATGAGCGATTTGAACAAGAGGTCTTGATTCCATTATCCAAACATGAAGATATAAAGCTGCGTAAATTCAATTGTTCAACTTTGTCAATACAATCTGCTCAATTAATTCCATATAAATCATTTAATGTCATTGAAGGTTCTTATTCGATGCACTCAGATCTTCAAAGATATTATTCATATTCTGTTTTCTTAACCGTGAGTAAAGAAGAACAACTTTCAAGACTTGAAAAAAGGAACCCAAATATGTTGAACAATTTTATTCAACGATGGATTCCTTTAGAAGAACTTTATTTTAAGACTTTTTCAATCCAAGATATATGTGACATAAAAATAGATACATCAAAGGCCTGAATCATCAGGCCTTATTTACATTATTCAACTTGTTCATCTTCCATACTGACAATACGACCTTCTCTTTGTCCAAGATCATATTTTTCGCGGTACTCAGCCAATGTTGTTTTATAATCGTCACCTTCAATCGCATATACTTTGGAATCGTGAATATGAATATCTGTATCTTTTTCACGAATCTTAATCAAAGCCACCATACTACTTGCACAGTGTGTGGCAATACGGTTTAAACTATTTAATAAATCATTGAATACTGTACCTTCTTCAAGGCCACAGTTTCCTTGTGATAAACGTTCAACGTGACGCAATTTCATTTCATCACAAAGTCCACGAATGACAATTCCTAATGGAGATACGCGTCGAGCCAAAGCTAAATCATCTTCTAAATAAGCATGATATGTCATATTCATAGATTCACGAACGGCCTCCATAACAAGGTTTAACTCATTCATAGCGGCTTCTGACATTTCCATACGATTCTCATTGATACTCTTTGACATCTCGGCAATATCTGCAGCGTGATCCCCAATTCTTTCAAAGTCACTAATTGTATGAAGATATAAAGAAGCTTGTCGAGTTTGTTCTGTATTTAATGCTTGTTTTGTCAGCTGCATTAAATAAGAACCTAAACGTGCTTCATATTTATCAATCAAATTTTCTTTACGATGTACTTTATCATATTTTTCTGGCTTAAACTCATTAATCAAGTTCATTGAACGATTCACGTTATTACGCACCTTTTTAGCCATACCATTCATGACACGATGACATTGTGCAATCGCCAAAGCAGGATACGGAATCAAACGTTCTTCTAGTAAATCAAAGTCAGCTTGTTCTGCTAGATCTTCTGGACTGTCTTTGACAATACGCATCAATAATTTTTCAATTTGAGGAATGAACCAGAATAATACTAATACATTTCCACAACGAATAGCTGTATTCATTAATGCGATATTTACTGGAGACATAACTTTATTCACAAAGCTATACTGCATAAATACATTTGAACCATAGAATAGAATTGACCAGATAATCATACCAAATAAGTCGTTGATCAAATATTCTAATGCGGTACGTTTACCATTTTTATTTGCACTTAAGGCAGAAATCAACACAGGACATGCAGCACCAATACCAATTCCTAAGTTAATTGGAAAGGCTGCCGCAAATGTCAATGAGCCTGTCATAGATAGTGCCTGCAAAATACCAATCGCAGCACTTGCACTTTGTAGAACGGCAGTAAACAAAATACCAACAAGAATACCCATGATTGGATTTGAGAACATTGTAAGCATACTAATGAATGTTTCGTTTGTTCTTAAAGGCGAAACGGCTCCACTCATTTGTTGCATACCTGTCATTAAAATCGCAAATCCAAGCATGATATTTCCAACATTTTTATGTGTTGTACGTTTTCCAAATGTTTTTAAACAAATACCAATAAACGCAAACAATGTTGTAATCGTAGCTGTTGAAAATAAGCTTGCGATTCCACTTGATCCACCAACATAAGATAAACACAATATCCAACCGGTAATACTTGTACCAATATTGGCACCCATGATAATACCGATAGCTTGTCTTAGTTTCATCATACCTGAGTTAACAAAACCAATGACCATTACTGTCGTAGCACTACTAGATTGAATAACAGAAGTAACACCTGCACCTAAAGCAACACCTTTTAAGCTTGTATTTGTCATCTTGTACAAGAATGCTTCTAACTTGTTACCGGCTACGCTTTTTAGTCCATCGCCCATTAATGACATACCGAACAAAAATAACGCAATGCCTCCTAATAGGATAAGACCATTGTAACTATTTCCATCTTGAACTCCTTTATAAAATGAATATTTAATTTTCAATTTTTACGCATATCGCGACGTCTTTATTATGCAATAAAAACAATGTCAAAACAATATTAAATTTATGTTAATTTTCTGTAAAATGAAGTTTTTTTTCTGAAAACGCTTTAAAAAAGATGACTTTAGAAACCTAAAATCATCTTTGCGATCATCTCAAAAAATTGAATCATATTTGAACGTAACATACCCAACGGATAATCTAATAAACCTGAAAAAATCAATAAGATAAATAATAGATTCATCCATGGTGCACCATCAATAAATTTATAGTATTTATCGTCGGGTAAAAACGAAAACAATACTTTTGAGCCATCTAATGGTGGTACTGGAATCAAGTTAAAAATGCCAAAACCAGTTGAAATCAATCCTGTATATGTCAATGTATTCGATATAAAATATCCTACACTCGACATCATAAAATATGGAGCAAATTTATAGAGTGCATAAAATAAGAATACACAAATAAAGCTTAATAGAAAGTTTGCGATTGGACCCGCAAAACTTGTCCATATGATTCCTGTCTTCGCATCTTTGTAGTAACGTGCATCCACGGGTACCGGTTTTGCCCAGCCAAATCCACATACTAATAGACAGACAAGTCCAATCCAGTCAACATGTTTAAAAGGATTTAAGCTCAATCGACCTTCCATCTTAGCCGTAGGATCTCCCATCCAATAGGACACAAGTCCATGTGCCGTTTCATGAATCGACATGGAAAGAACAACGGCAATGACGAGATAAATAATATTTGATAAATTAAACATTAAATCTAAAGTGCATTACATCGCCATCTTGCACGACATAATCCTTTCCTTCTAGGCGCAAGCGTCCTGCTTCTTTAATAGCTAATTCGCTACCTAATTCATCGATATCTTCAAAACGATATACTTCAGCACGAATAAATCCCTTCTTGAAATCTGTGTGGATAACACCTGCACAATCCGGTGCTTTCATGCCTTTTTTAAATGTCCATGCACGACATTCATCTTCTCCAGCCGTTAAGAATGTACATAGATCCAATACGGCATAAGCCTTTTGAATCAATTGATCCAAACCAGATGTTTCAACACCTAATTCTTCTAAGAATGCATCTTTTTCTTCTTTATCTAGACCAGACAATTCTTCTTCCATTTGCGCACATAAGGCAACCACTTGGTTATTCTGGCTTTGTGCATATTCTTTCACTTGATTATAGTAAGCACATGAATCTGGATCCATGATCCCTTCATCATCTAAGTTGGCAACATAGATCATAGGTTTAGCTGTCAATAAGTTATAGCCTTTCATCAAGATTTGTTCATCTTCATTCAACTCTAATGAACGAGCTGGTTTTCCTTCTTCTAAGATTGGTTGTAAACGATCTAATAAAGCCAATTCATCCAATGATTCTTTATCCTTGTTTGTTTTAGCCTTACGTTCGATCTTACTTCTACGATTTTCAATTGTCTGAAGATCCGCTAAAGTTAATTCTAGATTAATAATTTCAATATCACGAATTGGATCTACACTATTTTCAACGTGTGTGATATCTGGATTGTCAAAACAACGAACTACGTGACAAATCGCATCTGTTAAACGAATGTTTGATAAGAATTGGTTACCAAGTCCTTCACCTTGACTTGCTCCCTTAACTAATCCCGCAATATCTGTAAATTCAAATGTTGTATAGATTGTTTTTTTCGGATTGAAGATTTCAACTAAGCGATCAATACGATAGTCTGGTACTTCTACAACACCTACATTGGGCTGAATTGTCGCAAATGGATAGTTTGCGGCTTCTACTTGTGATTTCGTGATAGCGTTAAATAAAGTTGACTTTCCTACGTTAGGAAGACCAACGATTCCTGCAGTTAATGGCATAAATTCAATACATCCTCTCTATTCTTCTTCATGTCGAATTACTTTTTTTAATTTCTTTTCAAATTTTTGTCTAGGCATTAAAACACTGGCTCCACAACCTAAACATTTAATTCGAATATCAGCACCCATACGAATAATTTTCCATTCATTGGACTTATGACAAGGATGCTCTTTTTTCATTTCTACAATATCATTTAATCCATATTCCATAATTATTCTCCTTGCATATGCATATGATATGCATCCAGCGTATTCGATAATAACATACAAACCGTCATTGGACCAACACCTTTTGGCACTGGACTTACATAACTTGCCTTTTTCGCAACCGATTCAAAGTCACAATCCCCTACAAGTTTTCCATTGACACGATTGATACCTACATCAATAACAACAGCCCCTTCTTTCACCCAATTTTCATTGACCATTTGAGCGACACCCATCGCAACAATTAAAATGTCGGCTTGTGAAGCAATCTTTTCAATATCCGGTGTCTTTGAATGAACGATTGTCACTGTCGCATTCCGATTTTGAAGCAACAGGGCAACTGGTTTGCCTACAAGGTTACTTCTTCCACAGACCACAGCACGTTTACCAGATAAATCTTTACATCCAATGGATCTAACATAGCCATAACACCTTGTGGCGTACAAGGAATAAAGCCTGGGCGATTCGTAAGTAAACAACCTGCATTCATGGGGTGTAAGCCATCTACATCCTTTTGTGGATCAATCAATTCTAAGGCTGCTGTTTCGTCTAAATGCGAAGGTAAAGGCATTTGTACTAAAATACCATCGACTTCAGAATCTAGGTTCAAACTCATAATCACATCATTTAATTCTTTTTGCGATACATTTTCATCTAGACGAATTGTTCTTTGAAGCATCCCAATAGAAGAACAAGCCTTTTCTTTACCACGAACATAAGACATACTTGCGGGATCATTTCCAACAAGTACAACACTTAATAATGGTAGCCTTGCCCCTTCTGCACGGATATCATCAATTTTTTGTTTCATATCCGCCTTGATTCGATCCGCAAGTGTATTTCCATATATAATTTCCATTAAAATAACTCCTTTGAATCCAATACTATTGTTACTGGACCATCATTCAATAATTCAATCTTCATATCAGCACCAAAAATACCTGTTTCAACATGCATACCTTGTTCTTGTAGTTTCTGATTGATTGATCATACAATGTTGTAGCTAAATCTGGTTTACCTGCATTTGTAAAACTTGGGCGATTTCCCTTTTTACAATCCGCATATAAGGTAAATTGAGAAATAGAAAGAATACTTCCTTCTACATCTTGTATGGATTTATTCATCTTCCCATTTTCATCTTCAAAAATTCGCAAGAATAAAATCTTATGAATCATTTTATCAATAATTTCATTTGTATCTTCATTATTGAATCCTACAAAAATACAATATCCATAATCAATTTGACCTGTTATTTGACCATCTACCGTACATTTTGCGTTCTTTGCCCTTTGAATTACTACTCTCATCCTTTTTTCTCCAATATACAAACACTAAGCTTACAATGCCCTCTTCATTTCCTACAAAGCCAAGTTTTTCTCCACGCGTAGCCTTAATTGAAACATCTTCTATATCACAATGCAATACATTTGAAATATTCGTTCGCATAGAAATAATGTGTGGTGCCATTTTAGGTCTTTCGGCCAAAATAGTCGCATCTATATTACCAATCTGATATCCCATTTCATCCATCATATCATAGATATGTCCTAATAAGACAAGACTGTTCGCACCTTTATATTTAGGATCAGTATCCGGAAAATGTTTTCCTAAATCACCTAGTGCAAGAGCGCCTAAAATACTTTCGCCGATCGCATGTGTTAAAACATCGGCATCCGAATGACCTAAAAGTCCTTTAGAATGTTCAATTTCAACACCGCCCAAAATAAGTTTGCGACCCTCTACAAGCTGATGAATATCTACGGCTTGTCCAATACGTATATTATGCATAAACCACCTTAGACGTTCTTTCAGCGCGCTTTTTAAGCTCTTCGTCTCTATAGCCTAAAATACAATGTCCAATGCCTTCATAAGATTCTGGTATTCCCCATTTGTTCTTTAATTCTTTACCATATTCTGTTTCAAACACTTCTTTAGCACGGTGAATCCAACATGAATCAACACCTAAAGCATTTGCAGCATTCATTAGATTCCCCATAGCCAAAGCTCCATCGTATAAATATGTAGGTGCATGGGTATCCGCGAAGACAATAATCAAACTTTTTGCACCATAAAATGGGTCTGCCGATGAATCCATAACCTTTGCATTCTTTTTAGATAATTCTTTTACTAATTCTTCATTCTCAACAGCGACAAAGGCAAAGATTTGACGATTCATGCCACTAGGTGCACATTGCCCGGCATAAATGATTTTTTCAACCAAATCATGACTCACCTTTTTGTTATTATATTTTCTTACACTTCTTCTCTCTACAAGATTTTTATATGCTTCATTCATAATATTTTGCCTCCAAAACTACATCATATTATACAATACAAAACCTTAATATACAAAAAAAGCCTGGCTAAAAAAGCCAAGCTCAAAGTTTAAAATTATCTAACAACACGAATAAATTGTGGAGATGCTGCTGTGCTTAAATATGCACTAGCAATTACAGTCTTACCTTCGTAGTTTCCATGAACAGCTTGTCCATTTCCAATATAGATAGCGATGTGGTCAACACCACGTCCACCATTGTTATAGTACAATAAGTCACCTTCTTGAGGATCGTTAGTGTAGTATCCATATTGACCTGCGTATTGATCTGCCATAATTGATAAGCATCACTTACACCGGCATTTGCCAAAGCTTGTTGTACAACTTGTGTACACCATAATCCATCAGTTACACCTACTAATTTCTGTGCTTCAGCAGAAATTCTTTGTCCTAAAGTACTAGCTGCAGGTGTTACAGTCTGTTCAGGTGCTGGAGTTTCAGTTTGTTCTGGAGCAGGTGTTACAGTCTGTTCAGGAGCTGGTGTCTCAGTCTGTTCTGGAGCAGGTGTTTCTGCTGGAGTTTCAGTTGTATCTGTTGCTTCAGTTGTAGTTACTGGAGTTTCAACTACTTCTTCGGCTTTCTGTTCCGTTTCTTCTTTTACAGCTTCTTGACTAGCTGTTGCTACTGTTTCTTTCACTTCCCCTGTAATGTTACTTGAAACGCTAGCTGTTGTTGCTTCTTCAGTCTTTGAAGAATTTACTGTTCCATCTTCTGAGAAATAGTAAGATTTTCCTTCGATTTCTTGCCATCCTTTTGCTACAGTTTTATCTTCATTGACATAGCGATCACCATGCCATCCTGGTTCTTCCTTAGCTGCAACTACTGTTGCCACAACAGGGAAAGCAGATGCTACACATAAAATCGCTGCAACTTTTTTACCATTATTTTCTACAAAGTTCATTTTATTCTACCCCCTATTTAAAATAGTTCATGACTAGTTTACCACGAAACCACCTCACAAACAACCCTAAAATTTATTTTTGGTTAGAAATATTTATTTTTGGTTAGAAATAACTAATAAAAAAGCCCATCAAATCATATAAAATGATTTGTATGGCGCTTTTCATTTGCCAAGTCTTGTTTACATCTCTATTTAATTCTATACTTCAATTATGGACACTACTTATCATTCAAACATTTCCAATTGAAACTCTATCATTATTAGATTGTGATGT
>ENA-OQAN01000298-OQAN01000298.1-human-gut-metagenome-genome-assembly--contig:-NODE-298-length-27123-cov-5.209401_pt1 | contig 27123 bp, 28 predicted proteins | sample MGYA00242735_ERZ504527 | MGnify/ENA primary metagenome ERZ504527 (study PRJEB26092, sample SAMD00036230) | human gut metagenome | host: Homo sapiens | study: EMG produced TPA metagenomics assembly of... | reverse complement strand
ATCCCACACCTGTTTTCTGGAAGTATGGAAAATATGTGCACCGTATCTGTGTACCTGGATCCCCTCTACTTCTTCTGTTGTAAATATTACCGCCGATATGACCTCTCTTATCGATCACAAGGCATGTTTTCCCCCCGTCTTGTGGCCTCATGTGCAAATACTGCACCAAAAAGGCCGGCTCCTACTATCAGATAATCATATTTCTTCATGTGCGACACCTTCTTCTTGTAATAATCAAGCGGATAAAATCATCCGCTTCGCTACGCAACTCTACACCGAATAACTGCTCCGCAGTTTATCAGGTTAAAAAAGCAGTAACGCTTTTTTGCGCTACTGCCATTATAACAAATTCATCCGAAAATGGATAGTCTTTCTATTCTATTATTTTCCTGCCACTTTATCAAACACATCTGTGATTTCTTTGGATGGTGCTTTTGTAGCCAGACTGAAGATAATGATCATCACAAGGCTGACAGCAAAACCTACAGCCAGAGAATAAAGTCCTGTATAAGAACCAAGAGTCTGTCCTGCCGCAAACGGTATATAATCCCAGACGATAACTGTCAGACCACCGGAAACAATACCTGCAACTGCACCTGCAAGGTTTGTTCTTCTCCAGAACAGTGACATTACCACAGTCGGACCAAACGCTGCACCAAGACCGGCCCATGCATTGGATACCAGTCCCATGATACTGCTGTTCGGATTCCACGCAATCACAAATGCGAGAACAGATACCACGATAACCGTAAGTCTTGCAACTGCAAGAATTTCCTTTGAGTCTGCATCCTTCTTAATGAACTGATGATATAAATCCTCAGATGCTGCGGACGCTGTTACCAGAAGCTGTGAATCCGCTGTGGACATAATTGCCGCAAGAATACCGCAGAGGAAGATTCCTCCGATAAATGGAAGTCCCAGATGACTGGAAAACAGTTTATTGATCATCTCGATAAATACACTCTCTGAGGAAGATGCACCATTTTCACCAAGTACAGTCGGAAGCAGATATGCACGACCTATAATACCGATAAAGCACGCTGCTGTCAGAGAAAGGATATCCCACACGATTGCGATCGCACTGGATTTTTTTAATTCTTTCTCACTCTTTACAGCCATGAAACGGGTAAGGATGTGAGGCATGCCACAGTATCCAAGTCCCCATGCAAGCTGGGAAAAGATTTCAACAAATGTATATGGGCGCTCTCCGTTCTCAAAAGGATTCAGGAAAGCTGCTGCTCCACCCGGTGCTCCGCTCTGTGTCAGAAGATCACTCAGACTTCCGCTCAATGTAAAGTAGGCAACTAACGGAACGATCAGAAGACCGATCAGCATCAGTGTTCCCTGTACAAAGTCAGTTACGCATACAGCCATAAATCCCCCCATAAATGTATAGCAGAGAATGACTGCTGCACCAATTGCCAGAGCTATATGATAATCAATTCCAAATACTGTGTTAAAAAGTTTACCGCCTGCTGCCAGTGCAGAAGCTGTATAAACCAGGAAAAAGATTACGATCACGATGGATGAAAGCAATAACAGGATTCTCTTCTTATCCTGAAATCTGTTCTCAAGAAATGCCGGGATTGTAAGGGAATTGTTTGCTGCGATCGTATATTTACGAAGTCTGTGTGAAATACACACCCAGTTTAATACAGTTCCGATGAACAGACCTACAGCAATCCAGATCTGTCCTGTTCCCAGTGAATAAATTGCTCCCGGAAGTCCCATTAAGAGCCATCCGCTCATATCTGATGCCTGTGCTGAAAGAGCAGCTACCCATGCATTCAGTCCACGTCCGCCCAGAAAATAATCTTCCGAGCTGCTTGTTTTTTTCATATAAACCACACCAATGACTATCATAAGTAACAGATAGGCAACAAATGCGGACAATATGACCATTGTTGTACCACTCAAATTTACTCCTCCTTTTTTCTTCTTTTTTTCATACACTCTGGATTTGTCAAAGTATGTTCTGTTTCCTTCACATATTTATCCAAAAACAGAATACAGTCATTTTATATACTGCAAAAAGTAACCGGGTACCACTTCTGTACCCGGCTACTTTACCACATTACCTTAGCATCACGCAAGTGTATTTCTTGTTTTTCGACATTTTTCCGCCATTTTATGGAATTATTACTGTTACCGTCCGGCAAAGACCTTCACAGTAACTGTTTTATATTTTTACACCCAAACAGGTACTCTGTCAATCAGAAATTTATCTGTTCCTGTCTGCCGGCCTGTTTACATTCTCTTTTTGCTGTATGTTTTCTGCCTGCCAGAGCGTGTCTGAAAAATGCTTTACGCAAGATGTGCGTCACAATTTGTGGGAGATTTTTGTTCGGATGAGGCGTCGTAGTGGGCTACGACAACCGAATTCGGACAAAATATACCGCAAAGTGGGGCGTGCAGATTGCGGGAATGATTTTTCAGACACGCTCCAGGGCTTTATCTTTTTTCAGATAAACATTCTTAATATAGGAAATCAGTACCTCTTCCCCATGATCATTAAGTATCCGCAGCAGTCCCTCCAGATCTCTCTTTGTCTTCGGATGGATAAACCACAGTTTTTCCTTACCTTTCAGATAATAGTCCAGAGGCTGATGCTGATCATACTTATCCCCCAGATAATTTCTGGAAGCACTGATCCTGTCCATCACCATTTCCGCAATATATTTACGGGGCATGGGCACACCATTGATGATATGCTCATCTCCCGGTGCATAATCTACCCAGTACTCAAAATGATGTTTGTTGCGCCCTTTATGATGAAGCCAGGATTTTGATATTCCTGTATCTTCTCTTTCTGCATTGTTGGGACTTCTGTCTCCCTGATAGTATTTACATCCAACCAGAAATTCCACAGGTGCATATTTGGACAGGTCATGAAGCAGTCCCTGTTTATACATACCAGCCCGGAAACAGTAATGCATAACCAACAGCTTATGTCTGGTTATTGTTTTAAAGTGCAGCCACGGATGCATCCTTCTTCTCCTCCTCTACAGCCATCAGCACCACGATCGTACGCGGTGTGACCTTCAGCTTTTTACTATAAGTTTCCTGTTCCTGCTCCAGAAAACCATTCTCTTTCACAGCACTGGTATCAATCACTTTCTTCCATTTTCTGTATCCTGCCAGATTAGGAAGCGCAAAAATACGATCTTCCCAGTGAAAGTTATATGCAACGTATATGGAAGCATCCTCGCTGCCGTCTGCCCGGTGCGCATAGGCGCCACAATACATAATTCCAAGCAGTCTGGATGTGTTCTCAGAATTCATATACCATGCGCGTTCTCCATGAAGGGAAACATCCGGCAGTCCCCTGGTCTGATAATCCACTCCGTACATTTCTCCCGGAACATGAAGAATCGGATGTTCTTTCCGGAAAGCAATGGCATTCTTTACAAACTGAAACAGGGATTCATTTTCTTCAGTGCTTTCCAGTCAATCCATCCAACCTGATTATCCTGACAATAGGCATTATTATTTCCGTTCTGTGAATTTCCAAACTCATCCCCACCATAGATCATAGGAACACCCTGACTGAGCAGCAGCATAAGAAAAGCATTTCTGATCTGACGTTCTCTCATCTGTCTGATCTGCAGCCTTCTGCTTGGCCCTTCCACGCCACAGTTCCAGGAATAATTATAACTGCTGCCATCGTGATTATTCTCCTGATTTGCTTCATTATGTCTGTAATTATAGGTCACCATATCATTCATGGTAAAGCCATCCTGACAGGCCATATAATTAATGACTGCATAGATATTTGGATTCCTTCTGATATGGTAAGCAGCCGCTGAGACCATATCCTCGTCACTTTTCAGAAAACGGCGCATATCCTGCAAAAATCCCGGATTATACTGTGCAATACATTTGTCTTCCGGTTTCTTCTTTTTCCGGATCTGGCTCTCATCAAAATCGTGAAACATCAGCCGGGTATCACTTAAAACCCCGTCATGCATCAGCAATTTGGCAGAAACTCCCTCACCCAATACATGAAATCCGTCTACATGATAGTAAAGCTTCCAGAACTGCAATGCCCTGAGTGCTGTCACAGGATTACATTCTCGTGGAAAATACATTTCCATGATACAGGCAATTCCGGCCTGATGCAGTTTTTTAATGAATGTTTTAAACTCTTTCTCCGGATCATCTGTTGCACAGTAAGATCTCTTGGGTGCAAAATAATAGCCATACATATATCCCCAGAAATTAACACGTCCCTGTGTATGCTTCTCAGATACCATTTTCTCAGATTCAGAATTCTTACAGGTACCGCTTTCCATAAATTCATATGCAGGCATCAGTTCAATTGTATTGATACCAAGCTCTTTCCAGTACGGGATCATTTCCTCCAGTGCCTGAAAAGTTCCCTTTGTACCGGTTATCGTCCGATTCGCTTTTGTATATCCGCGCACATGCAGTTTATAAAGGATCATTTCGTGATATGGAATAGCCGGATTTTTGTCGTTCTCCCAGTCAAAAGCTTCTTTTTTAAGAAATCCTCCCCTGACTTTGTGCGGATTCGTACTCACCTCTGCACCAAAGCGTTCCCGTCCCAGAATCCTGTACGCACAGGGATCAGTATACACCTTTCCATTTATCAGAAAATTGTACTCGTACTCTTTCAGATTAAAATTCGGAATATACATTGCATATACATTTCCGGTTCTGTTTTCTTCTGTAAAAGGAATCTCCACATAAGGTTTTGCTGATCTCTTTTTGTAGAGAATCAGAGATGCTCTGCTGTCTTCCGGTACCTCAACTGCAAAGTTACAGCCATCTGCCAACGGATTTGCACCAGGCACAAGAGCCAGCCCCTTTTCTGTTTTCATCTTTCTGCTCTCAGCCATCTCTTTCTCTCCTTCATATTTTTTCTTGTTGCTCATTACACTTTTCAGAAACACTATACAACGCTATAATGTAATCTGAAGTTCTACCGGACAATGATCGGAGCCCATAATTTCAGAATGGATTTCTGCACCTTCAAGCTTATCCTTCAACTGTGGAGACGTGATAAAATAGTCAATTCTCCACCCTGCATTCTTCTCTCTTGCTTTAAATCTGTAAGACCACCAGGAATATCTGCCCTCTACATCCGGATAAAAATAACGGAATGTATCGATAAATCCACTCTCCAGCACCTTACCAAAGCATGCTCTCTCTTCATCTGTAAATCCGGCATTTTTCCGGTTGGTCTTAGGATTCTTCAGGTCGATCTCCTGATGTGCCACATTGAAATCCCCGCAGCAGATCACAGGCTTACTTTCCTGCAATTTCAACAAGTATGCCAGAAAATCCTCTTCCCAGTGCATACGGTATTCCAGTCTGCGCAGTTCACTCTGGGAATTTGGTGTATATACAGTCACCAGATAAAATTTTTCATATTCCAGGGTGATCACACGCCCTTCTTTGTCATGTTCCTCAATTCCAATTCCATACGCCACAGACAGTGGCTCTTTCTTTGTAAAAACAGCAGTTCCGGAATATCCCCGTCTGTTGGCATAATTCCAATACTGATAATATCCCGGAAGTTCCAGCTTCACCTGCCCCTGCTGGCATTTCGTTTCCTGCAGGCAGAAAATATCCGCATCAAGTGCTGCAAAGCTCTCTTCAAACCCTTTGCCAATGCATGCACGTATACCATTTACATTCCATGAGATTAATTTCATAATCAACTGATCCCCTTTGTTTTCTTATTAGCCCTGTTCAGCATTTGCTAACGATTCTCCCCTGAACGCTTCTGGTCTATTATAGCACGTTTCATGACTGTAAAAAACCTCTTTTTCTCCGGTTTCTGCTCATTGCATTTTTTTTCCGGTTTCTGCTACAATGAACTGACATCAGATAAACATAGTCCCTGATAAATAAGAAAGAATGAGGAATATAAAATGAGTGACGAATTTACAGCTGGCGGATGTAACCCGAGTGACTGCGCTTCCTGCGGTGGTGGATGCAGTTCAGCCGGCGGATGCGATCCTGTTGAAAACCACAAGACAATCACCCTTACCATGGAAGACGATACAGAGGTAGAATGTGCGATCCTCACCGTTTTCCCGGTAGATGCGAAGGAATATATCGCACTTCTCCCACTTGATGAGAACGGTCAGAATGAAAGCGGCGAGGTTTACCTCTACGCATTTGCCCGTACTGAGAGCGGTGATCCGATGCTTTCCAACATCGAAAGCGACGAAGAATATGCAAAAGCTGCAGTTGCTTTTGACACAGTTCTCCAGAATGCAAAAGATTCTATGGATAAGATTGACTGATCTGTTAAAGAATTTCATATGTAAGACTAAAATAAGAACCATCATCATTTCATAAAATGTGTGATGGTTCTTATTTTTTATCTTATAGCAATTCCATAAAATAATGCAATCAAGACAGTTCAGCAGAGTGCGAAGGACAAGGAAGATACCTGCAGGCGTGCTGACGCACGGCAAAGATATCTGACACAGGACTTCACGCTATGATGGACTGGATTGTTTGCAGTAAATATAAGAGGATTACTATACAGAATTTCGTCGCAAACTGCCATAAATACTACTATGAATAAAGGTTATATATCATAAACACTGCGCACTTTCAGTCCATCCGGCTTTCCATCGAGTATCTTCACTCTGTATTCTCCTGCATTCATGTCAAAATAATTATCTTCAAGAATCAGGTCATCATTCTCATTCCGGATTTCCACACTCTTTGCATATGCTTCTGCCTTAACAACTATCTCATCTCCGTCTACGCGCACAGCCAGTCCGGGATTCAGATAGTGAAAGTATTTCGGATAGGAAAAAATCACAGTTCCCTGAGAAATAATCTGATCATTTTCCCATGCCTCATAACTTACATATTCATTAAAACAGTCAATCTGGGGAAGTTCGACCTTATCCATCCATACAGCAGACAATGCCGGTACTTCCAGCCACTGTTCTTCCTCCCTCAGAATTGTGGCATCTGTCTTTCGCACTGCCCATTTCACCAGAACCTGTGAGCATCCAGCGTTTCATTGGTCACATTCAGACGGATGGATTTTTCAAATTCAAAATGCTGACGGTTCATATCCGCTTCCACTGTCATCCAGCTCTGTTCTTCACAGGAAAGCATTACAGGCGCAAAGAATCTCTTCGCATAATAATGAAGCGCTTTCCAGCGTCCGTAATAATCAATGGATGACCAGGAAATAACCGGCCAACAGTCATTTAACTGCCAGTAGATTGCACCCATACAGCGTCCCCGGTTTCTGCGGTAATGCTCGACTCCATATCGGATTCCATCTGCCTGGAGAAGCTGAGACGCATAAACAAAATCGCTGAAGTTCTCAGGATAACGGTATGCTGCCTGCATGTATTTGGCAATTTTTCCATTTCCTCCGTAATTTCTCTGATGTTTCTCCATCACATAAGAAAATGGATTCAATTCTTTCGGATCATCTGTTACTGTTTCAAGCGTTTTTACAGACGGGAATGACTGAAAACCAAACTCAGATGCATATCTGAAGAAATATTTACGATATTCTGAAAATGGCTTATTGCCATGCCATACTTCCCAGTAATGCACATCTCCACGGTTCGGATCATTGGGTTCATCAAAGGAACCGCCTGATGACGGGCTTGCAGGCCAGTAGAAGGTATCCGGGTCGTATTCGCTGAGAACTTCCGGAATAATGCGCTCATACATAAACAGATAATCTCTCATTTCTGTCGGCTTTGTCACCCAGGTGCCCTGCTTTACAAACATTTCCATCTCATTGTTTCCGCACCACAGGGCAAGGGATGCATGATGACGGAGGCGTTTGATATTATCAATAAATTCCTGACGGATATTTGCCTCAAACTCCGGTGTCAATTCATAAACAGAGCATGCAAACATAAAGTCCTGCCATACCATCAGCCCCAGTTCATCACAGAGATCAAAGAACCAGTCCTCAGGATAATAGCCGCCGCCCCAGACACGTACTGTATTAAAGTTCGCTCTCTTGCACTGAAGAAGTAATTCTCTGGTACGTTCTCTGGATGTTCTCTGCAGAAGATTGTCCTCAGGGATATAGTCAGCGCCCATGGCAAAGACCTGATAACCGTTTACTTCATGAGCAAAGCTCTCGCCCCACTGGTCTTTCTCTCTATGCATGGTCAGCGCACGGAGACCGATTTTTCTGCACCAGGTGTCTACAATCTTATCTCCGGCTTTCAGGTCTACCTGCACCTGATATAACGGCTGTTCTCCCAGTCCATTTGGCCACCAGAGCTGCGGATTTTCAATCTCCATTTCATCCGGACAGTCATCCCATATGGTTTTTGTTCCATTCGGTGCAGTTACAGTCACCTGATATTCCAGTGCCTGTGCACCTTCATACCCATCTGCTTCGCTCTCTTCCTCATCAACAGTCTCCACATCTACTTCCGGAACCAGCAGGACTTTGCCATCCTTATGTACCTGACGGATATACACGCTGTCCAGTCTGGCAGTTTCAATTCCCAGAAGTGTTACAGGACGGAAGATACCTCCATCCGGCAGACATGCACCCCAGTCCCAGCCGCACATATAGTGAGCTTTGCGCAGATGCATAAATCCCTCAATTGTATCTTCATTTCCCCTGTTTTTATATTTCTTAAATGCCTCTGCCATGAACTTCAACGGAGAGCGAATGATAACGCGTAAGGTATTTTTGCCGTTTTCAAGCAGCTCTCCTACCGGGAATTCCCAGATTCTGTGCATGTTATCAACTTTTCCAAGACAACATCCATTCAGATAGATGTCCGCAATCGTATCAATCCCGTCAAATCTCAGGATCACTTCCTGACAATCTTTAAACTGCGCTTCTTCATAATTAAATACCGTTCTGTATTCATAATCCTCCTCCATCAGTGCTTTCGCCTGATATTCATTATCCCCAAAGAACGGATCCGGCATCTTTCCGGTCTTAAGAAGTGCCGCATAAATATCCCCCGGAATCTGTGCCGGAATCCAGTCCAGTTGTCTGATATTGCACAACTGCCAGTTTTCATGAAGCTGTAATTTTATCATTTGTCTTATCCCTCTTTGATTATTTTTTACATATGTTTGCATTCAACTATATATATAATATCATACTGCCCTTTTCTAAATCAACTCTGCAAAAGAAATCATTACTGTTCACTCCGTTCACAGTAACCCGTTTACAGTAACAGGAAATCTTTTGCTTGACATTCCCGGAAATTCTATGCACAATAAAGGGAACAGAAACTATGATGTATGGAGTATATAGAAATGAAAGAAAAGTTATATACCATTCCACTTAATGATGCGGTAAATGCCAGTGATGAGTGTCCTTTCTGTTTTATTGAGCGGGAACTGGAGCAGAACTCGCTGGATTTTGTACTGGGTAACAGTTCTTCTTATATGGAAAGTGACATCCGGGATCAGACGGATAAGGCGGGATTTTGCAGGGTACATATGAAGAAAATGTTTGATTATGGGAATACTCTTGGGAATGCATTGATTCTTCAGACTCATTATCATAAACTTCGGGAAGAGATGAGAAAGCAGTTTGATTCTTTTTCACCCGGAAAATCCTCGGTCCTCGCGCGTTTCCGCCTTTCAGATTCCAGCGCAGATAAGAATCCGATTGCTACATGGACTGCTTTTAAGGATTGCAGCTGTTTTATCTGTCAGAATATTGAGGATACATTTAAACGGTATATGGAAACTTTTTTCTGGCTGTATCGGCAGGATAATGAATTTAAAAATAAAATTCTGCGCAGTAAAGGCTTCTGTCTGCATCACTTCGGGATTCTGTGCAACGGTGCAGATAAATATCTGAATGATAAAGAAAAGGCTGAGTTTTATCCTGCCATGTTCAGGCTGATGGATGAAAACTTCCAGCGTATGGAAGAAGATCTGGTATGGCTGTCAGATAAGTTTGATTACAGAAATAAGGATGCTGACTGGAAAAACTCCAAAGATGCGCTCCAGCGTGGAATGCAGAAACTTCGCAGCGGATACCCGGCAGATCCGGTGCATAAGGCAAAATAAAATTCTCTCTTAACATTTATGAACCAATATACTTCATGATCATTTGTTAAGAGAGAATTTTTTATTACATTACAACTCCATCAATTTCTATATCAGCATCCACATCCTGAGTATAGTCGATATCTTCATATCGGAATCCAAACATATGATAGAAATCTTCCCAGTAACCATCAATATCGCAATATTCCTTTACAGTGTCTGTAGTAACAGCTTTCCAGCATTTTTTTACTTCTTCCTGAATCTCCGGCGTCAGTTCGTAATCATCCATACGAATGAAACCATTCTCATCTGTCTGGAAGCCTGTTGGTGTGTAGAGTTTCTGTGTAAATAGTCTGGCAATCTGCTGAATGCAGTTTTCATGATTTCCGGCTTTCTTCATTACTTTATAGAGGATTGCAAAATACAGCGGCACAACCGGAATTGCTGCACTTGCCTGAGTTACAAGACCTTTATTTACTGATATTACCGCACAGACATCCGGGTGTGCCTGGTTGATCTCAGACATTGTTTTCTGTAAATGCTGTTTGGCAGTTCCGATGGTTCCGTGATAGTAAATTGGATAAGTAAGTTCCGGTCCGATATAGGAATATGCTACGGTTACTGCATTCTCAGTCAGTACATCTGCTGCTTTCAGCGCATCAATCCAGTCTGCCAGTCTTCGCCGCCCATAACTTTGACTGTGCTTAAAACCTCTTCTTCAGTAGCCGGTTCTACTGTTTTCTCTGTAATCTCATTGTTTCGCAGATCAAGACTCTTTTCTGTGAAAGCCTCACCTGTAGTCTTCAGGCAGGAGGACCAGATTTTTCCTTCAGAATCTGTACGTCTTGGCGCTGCCAGACTGTAAACTACCAGATCCACCTTTCCCAGATCTTTTTTGATCAGCTCAATTGCTTTATCTTTTATTTCTTTTGAAAAAGCATCTCCGTTGACAGTCTTGGCATAGGCACCTTTTTCTGCTGCCAGGCGATGAAATTCCGCAGTGTTGTACCATCCCGGTGTCGCTGTTCTTCTGCCATTTGCCTGACGTTCAAACATAATCCCAAGAGTGTCCGCACCACAGTTTTCCAGTGCGCAGATTCGTGATGCGAGGCCGTAGCCTGTAGAACATCCAATGATCAGTGCTTTTTTTTGTTCCGTTTACCATTCCCTGTTTACAGGCGTAATCTGCCTGATTGCGCACACTCTCTGCACATCCCTGCGGATGTGCGGTTGTGCAGATATATTCTCTTACTTTTGGCTCGATGATCATAACTTTTCTCCCTGAATTTATTTCTTTGCCTAATATTTTTTAGTCAAGCGGATAAAATCATCCGCTTCGTTACTTGTTCATAATCGAATAACTGCTCCGCAGTATATACGCTTGAATTGTATGTATTGCAAATATTTTGAATCTCAAAATATTATAGCAAAGAAAAAGCAGAACGTAAAGTAAAAATCTCAGATTCTTCCCTATGTTCTACTTTTTTTACATTCTGGCTCTGATTTCATCTATAAACTTTGTGAAATATGCTCCGCCAGAACATTACATTTCTTTTTCTCACTATTTCGCAGTAGTACTTCCAAATCCTCCGTTACGGATTTCTGTAGCATCATCATCTACTGTGATTCCATACTCTACAAAGATTCCCTGCATAAATCCTGTATCTGCCGGGATTGTAAGAGTTTTGTTTTCATTGGAATCATTTGTGATCTTTGAGAAAATATGCCCTTCGTTATCTGAATAGAAATAATCACTGTCAATAATACCAACGGTGTTGTTGAGCTGAAGACGGTATTTGAACCCAAGTCCGCTTCTCGGATAACATTTCAGCACCCATTCCGGCTGCATTTCTACCCGGATTCCTGTCGGGATCTTTACTGTTTCGCCTGGTTTCAGAGTAAATTCTGCCGGTGCGAAAAAGTCATAGCCGGCACTTCCTGCTGTCGCTCTCTTCGGCAGACGGATAGCCTCGTATACTTTCTCTGCCTCTTCCTGAGACTGTGCGAAGGTATCGATCCAGTCTGCTGTGAAGCGTTCTTTGCTTACTTTATGAAATTTCGCGATTCGTTTCATCTGTTTTCCTCCTGTCTGGTCATGCAAAGCTAACACACCTGCTTCGCAGTACACTCATAGCTAAATATTTTGTGATCATCACTGACTGATTCAGTAAAAAAGCAGTTCAGGTACACCTGACGCATACTTGAACTGCCTGTATATTTCTTATTTATGCAATACGACTTTTCCTTCATGAAGAGTTTTGGGAACATCGATCACTCTCTGATTGCTGGAACCTTTCCATTTAAGGGAAAGTTCTTTCTTGTCCACCTCAAATTCACCGTCTACGCAGACATCCAGATAACGCACAATCTCTTCTTTGCAGATCTCCTCCCAGAGGAAACCTGTATAAAGCCAGATTGTTTTACCAGGATATCTCTTTCTGATCTCCTTCGCAAAGGCTGTTACCTCAGTGATATTTGCCGGGTGCAGTGGATCTCCACCTGAAAAGGTAATTCCGCTCACATAATCCTTATCCAGTTCCGCAAAAATCTCCTTGCGTTCTGCCTCACCGAAAGGCAGTCCGCCGTTTGGATCCCAGGTGACAGGATTCTGGCACTCCGGACAGCAGTGATTGCATCCTGCCACCCAGAGCACTACACGAAGTCCGTCGCCATTAAGCATATCGTCCTTGGTAATATTGTGATATCTCATAATTTTTTACGCTTCTTCCGGTACATCCTTCATGCTGAAGCTGATTCTTCCCATCTTGTCTTTGCCAAGGCAGATAACCTTAACTTTATCACCAAGTGTGAGAACATCCTCAACACGATTGATTCTTTCTTTACAGATCTTGGAAATGTGTACCATTCCCTCTTTACCCGGTGCAAATTCAACGAATGCACCAAACTCTTTGATGCTGACAACTTTACCTGTAAAGATCTGTCCTGCTTCAAAATCAGTTGCAATGATCTTAACCATGTTAGCTGCCTCATCCATGCTCTTCTGATCAACTCCACAGATAGATACCGCACCTTCGTCTGTGATATCGATCTTAACACCTGTACGCTCGATGATCGTATTGATAGTCTTTCCTCTCTGACCTACAACATCACCGATCTTCTGAGGATCGATCTGGATCTGGATGATCTTCGGAGCATATTCGCCTACAGCAGTACGGGGAGCTGCGATGCATTTCTCCATAACTTCTGTCAGGATATATTCTCTAGCTTCTTTTGTACGTCTGATTGCTTCTTCTACGATCGGTCTTGTCAGTCCATGGATCTTGATATCCATCTGGATTGCTGTGATACCGTCATGAGTTCCGGCTACCTTGAAGTCCATATCTCCGAAGAAGTCTTCAAGTCCCTGGATATCTGTGAGAACAATGTAATCATCATCTGTATCGCCTGTTACCAGACCACAGGAAATACCTGCTACCGGTTTTTTGATTGGTACACCGGCTGCCATCAGAGACATTGTGGATGCACAGATACTTGCCTGAGAAGTAGAACCATTGGATTCAAATGTCTCAGATACAGTACGGATCGCATATGGGAATTCCTCTTCGCTTGGAAGTACAGGAACTAATGCTCTCTCAGCAAGTGCACCATGTCCGATCTCACGACGTCCCGGTCCTCTGGATGGTTTTGTCTCACCTACAGAGTAGGACGGGAAATTGTAGTGATGCATATATCTCTTTGAAGTTTCAAATTCGTCAAGTCCGTCAAGCTTCTGTGCTTCTGCAAGAGGAGCCAGAGTTGTGATGGTACAGATCTGTGTCTGTCCACGTGTGAACATAGCAGAACCATGTACTCTGGGGATAATATCTGTCTCTGCTGCCAGAGGACGGATCTGAGTAATGGCACGACCATCCGGACGTTTGTGGTCTTTTAAGATCATCTTGCGGACAGTCTTCTTCTGGTACTGATATACAGCCTCGCCCAGAACTGCAAGCCACTCTTCCTTGTCGGCAAAAGCTTCTTTCAGTTTCTCTGTTACCTGACGGATATTTTCTTCTCTTGTCTGTTTATCGTCAGAGAATACGGCAACTTCCATTTCTGCCGGAGGTACGACCTCTTTGATCGCTGCGAAGAGTTCTTCCGGAACTGCACATGATTCGTAGCTGTGTTTCGGTTTTCCGCATTCTTCTACGATCTTATCGATAAATTTGATGATCTCCTGGTTTACTTCATGAGCTTTATAGATAGCTTCGATCATCTTGTCTTCCGGAACTTCTTTTGCGCCGGCTTCGATCATGATTACTTTCTCTCTTGTGGAAGCTACTGTAAGCTGAAGGTCAGATACATCTTTCTGTGCCATGGTAGGGTTGATGATATATTCACCATTGATCAGACCAACCTGTGTGGTAGCACATGGACCATCAAACGGAATATCGGAAATGCAGGTTGCAATAGAGGAACCAAGCATAGCCGGAATCTCCGGATTACACTGCGGATCAACAGACATAACCATGTTTACCAGTGTTACGTCATTTCTGTAATCCTTCGGAAACAGAGGACGCATCGGTCTGTCAATTACGCGGGAAGTAAGGATTGCATGCTCGCTTGCTTTTCCCTCTCTCTTGTTAAATCCTCCAGGGATTTTGCCTACTGCATACATTTTCTCTTCATATTCAACGCTTAACGGGAAGAAATCGATTCCTTCTCTTGGCTCTTTGGATGCTGTTGCTGTAGATAAAACTGTAGTATCACCATAGTGCATTAATGCTGCACCGTTTGCCTGTTTTGCAACGCGGTTGATATCTACTGTCAAGGTTCTTCCGGCTAATTCCATGGAATAACTTTTGTACATATGTTCATTCTCCTTTTTTCATAATTCTGTTGTCATTTTCTGTTACCGTTCACTGCATGTCCGGTAACTACTTTATTCTTTTCAAATTTGTCTGTTCCGTCTGCTGACAATCTTGTCCATCAACGTTCAGACTTTTTATGAAATTGTCACATTAAAACAGGAGTCCGAAACAACTGAAAAAACTACTTTTCAGGCAAATATATCTGCCTGTTTTGTTACTTTCATATACAAAATAATCTTTTCAGTAGTCTCGGAAATAACTCCTGTCATGTTTCGCAGCTTCTGAATATGCAGATGCAGTCGAAACAACAAGCCACCGCAATCCTGAAAAACACCATATTTTACAGAACTGCCATATACATAAAAAGGGAGGCGGATGGAAATCCGCCCCCTTCCGCATACTAAAAGGCTATTATTTTCTTAAGCCTAATTTTTCAATCAGTGCACGGTATCTTTCGATGTCTGTTTTCTTCAGGTAAGCTAACAGTCCACGTCTCTGACCTACCATTTTCAGAAGACCACGTCTGGAGTGATGATCTTTATGGTTGCTCTGTAAATGCTCTGTAAGTTCCTGAATTCTTGCTGTAAGAACTGCTACCTGTACTTCCGGTGATCCTGTATCGCCTTCAGTTCTTGCATATTCTTTCATGATCGCTGCTTTCTTTTCTTTTGAAATCATTGTGATTTCCTCCTGTATTCTATAATTATTATTGATTGACCGCCACACATTAAGAGATGGTCGGAGCGTCCGGTCCCTGAACATGGGCTAAATTCACCTTGGTTAGTATAGCACATTGATTCTGGCGTGTAAACCTCTTTTTTACAAAGTTTCAAAATATTCCTGTCCCTTCACAGCATCCCTCTCCAGCTGTGCCTTCAGTGCCTCCAGCGAAGAAAACTTCTGTTCAGGTCTGAGGAATTTTTTGAAATCTACCTTGCAGTATTCCCCATACAGATCTTCATTGCAGTCAAACAGATATGTTTCCACACCAATAAACTTCTCGCCGCCAACAGTAGGCTTATGACCTACATTGGTAATTCCCTGATAACTTCTGTCTCTGAAATGGGATACTGTGATATAAACCCCGTTTGGAGGCATCAGTTTCTCTACCGGAGGGATCAGGTTGGTGGTCGGAAGCAGATATTTATGTCCCATTCCACGTCCATGTTCAACGATTCCTTCTACTGAGAAATCTGTTCCCATAAGGAAACGGAATTTTTCCATATTTCCTCTGTTCAGTTCTTCCCTGACAAAGGTACTACTAATCTTACGGCGTCCGTCCATTTCTTTTGGCAGGACTTCCGTATGAAATCCATATTTCTTTCCGAACTCTTTGAGCATGGCAGGAGTTCCTTTCCGCTCATAGCCAAAACGGAAATCCTCTCCAACTGCCACATAGGAAACCTGCAGATCTCCTATCAGTATTTCTTTTATAAAATTCTCTGCTTTCATGTGCCGTATTTTCTCTGTGAGCGGACATTCCAACAGTATATCCACTCCCATTTCTTCCAATATACGACATCTCTCTTCCTTTGTGAGGATTGTTCTTGAGGCAGTTCCAAGCGCAAGTACAACCGCCTGTGCACCTTCCTGTTTCTGCTCAATAATTTTCTCAACCAGTTTCTGATGTCCGCGGTGTATGCCGTCAAACTTCCCAAGTGTTACCGCACTGTGTGAAATTCTGGGAAAATCATTCTCAATCCTTAAATATTCCATCATGTCTCCTAAAACATTTTTACAGGGAAATACCTGTTTCTTTTCTCGTCCCACTGGTAAACTCCGGCAAAACTGCCTTCACTGCTGCACATACGGATCCATCCGTTTTTCTCCTGTGCATCGACCAGTGCCTGTACAAGAGGATTTCCATTAGCCAGAAGTCTGTCCCCTTCTTTTGTACAGCATACCCTTGGATACTCTGCAAGAATCTCCTCAATACCGAGGATTTTACTCTCTATGGTTCCTTTCTGCACTGCCTCTTCTGTCTGCGCCAGGGTAATGGCATCATCCAGTGTAAATCTGCCCACCTTTGTCCGCAAAAGACTTTCCATGGCAGCTCCACAGCCCAGCTTTTCCCCTATATCATGGCACAGAGTACGGATATAGGTTCCCTTGCTGCAGGTCACACGAAAACGCACCAGCGGAAAACTGATATCCAGAATTTCTATCTCATAAAAATGTACAGGTCTTGGTTTACGCTCCACAGTCTTGCCCTCTCTGGCAAGTTCATAGAGTTTCTTTCCATTGACCTTCAGTGCTGAATACATTGGCGGCACCTGCATATAGTCTCCCACAAAAGAACTGACCACTGTGCAAAGCTCTTCTTCTGTAACGGAAAGCTCTGTGGTCTGTGAGAGAACAGTTCCGCTCATATCCTGGGTATCCGTAACAACACCCAGACGCATCACTGCCTCATAGGTTTTCTCTTTATCTGTGATCATATCCACCAGACGGGTTGCTTTTCCCAGAGCCACCGGGAGCACTCCTTCTGCATCCGGATCAAGAGTTCCGGTATGTCCGATTTTCTTCATATGAAGGATTCCCCGAAGCTTTGCCACCACATCATGGGAAGTGAATCCTTTTTCCTTACGGATTACAATTACTCCATCCATCAGACTTCCTGCTCCTGAAACTGTTTGCAGATCTGTTCTGTCACATTGTTGATCACATCATACACAGAACCCTGAAGATCACATCCGGCTGCTCTCATATGACCGCCGCCGCCAAAATATACTGCAATCTTGCTTACATCCACATTTCCGTTGGAACGCAGGGAAACTTTGAAAGCCTGAGTTTCCACTTCATAGATAAACATGGCAACTTCCACTCCCGCTGTAAGGCGAAGCTGACTGACGATACCGTCAGATCCTTGCCATCCACACCATAGAACTCCATGTCTCTTTTTTTAAGATATCCGATAATACATTTTCCATCCAGAAGCAGGATACTCTCTGCAAGAACACGCCCCATTACCTGATTCTGCACATAAGTTTTCTGATAGAAAGATTCGTCAATGATCTTACTGAAATTGAATCCTGTCTTCATCAGTTCCCCGGCAATACGCATGGTCTCCGGTGAAGTTGAAGAGTACTGAAATACCCCTGTGTCATGAACCATTCCCGTATAGATCGGCACTGCAATGGTACGGACCACTTTCTCAGGATCAAAAAGCCCATAGAGAACTTCACAGGCAGAACTTACCTCTCCCCTGATATGATTCACCTGTGCAAATCCGGAGTTACTGATATGATGATCAATACATGCTGTTCTTTTTGCAGTGTCAAAGTATGGACCTGCAATGGCAAGTCTGTCTCTTGCACTTACATCACAGGTAACAAAAAGGTCATACTCTTTGTCACCGTCCAGCTCTGTTTTAATCTCATCCATACAGTCAATATGTCCGAAAACAGGTTTGGGATTATCCAGGTACACATCTGCCTGAATTTCCGGATAATAGGTTTTTACATATAAATATAACGCCATACAGGAACCAACGCAGTCACCATCCGGACGGATATGTCCGCCGATTCCCATTGTTTTCACACCTTCCAGTATTTCCGCAATATTTTCCATGTTCTCATCCTCTTTTAATTCTCATCCTGCTCCTCATCCTGTCTGTGGGAGTTGCTGTCTTTCTTGGTAACATCATCAATAAGCTTTGACATATTTACACCATACTCAATAGATTCGTCCAGGATAAAACGGATCTCCGGTGTATTTCTCAGGTTTAAATTACGCGCCAGCTGGCGTCTGATGTAGCCTTCTGCACTGTTCAGACCTTTGATCGTCGCTTCCTTTGCTTCTTTTTCACCCAGCACACTGATATAGCTCTGCAGGTTTTCAGATCAGGAGCACTTCTACAGCCATGACAGAAGTCATCGGATGAATACGCGGGTCCTTGATCTCGTTGCGGATAATGGTGCTGAGTTCCTTCTGGACTTCCCCATTGATCCGGGTATTCTTAATACTGTTTTTTCTCATTTTAAGTTTTACTCCTATATATCCGGCAATTCTGTCAAATACTGTGAGCAATCCGGATCATCGACTATCCTGATCACATTATTTTCTGAATTACCACAATCAAGTCAAGGTGCGCACCACACTGTACCTGACACTATGAATCGCGCACCCTACCTTTATAAACCATTACTATCTCGGTACTTCTACCATGATATAAGCTTCTACTTTATCTTCCTCTTTCACATCGTTAAATCCGTCAAATACAAGGCCACATTCGTATCCTGCCTTAACTTCCTTAACATCGTCTTTGAATCTCTTCAGGGATGCAAGCTCACCTTCAAATATCTGCTCGCCTTCTCTGGAAATACGAACCTTGCAGTTTCTCTGGAAGATACCATCCAGAATATAGCTTCCTGCAATCGTACCAATACCGGATGCCTTGAACAGCTGACGCACTTCCGCATTACCGATAACTTTCTCCTCAAATATAGGATCAAGCATACCCTTCATGGCAGCTTCTACATCTTCGATTGCCTGATAAATAACTCTATACAGACGAAGATCTACACCTTCCTGCTCAGCAAGCTGTTTTGCAGTTGCATCCGGACGGACATTAAAGCCGATAATGATCGCATTTGATGTAGCCGCAAGACTTACGTCAGACTCATTGATCGCACCAACACCGCCATGGATCACCTTTACAACCACTTCTTCGTTGGAAAGTTTGGTCAGACTCTGTTTTACAGCTTCCACAGATCCCTGTACATCTGCTTTGACAATGAGCGGAAGTTCCTTCAGATCGCTTGCCTGAATCTGATCAAAGAGATTATCCAGAGATAATTTGCCCTTAGTCTCCTCAAGAAGACGGTTCTTGTTCTCAGATACAAATGCACCTGCAAAGTTCTTGGCTTCCTTATCACTGTCAAATGCAAGAAGAATTTCACCTGCATTCGGCACATCACCAAGTCCCAGGATTTCTACAGGAGTAGAAGGACCTGCTTCTTTAATCCTGCGTCCCTTATCATCCATCATGGCACGAACCTTACCATTGCATGCTCCTGCTGCAATAAAGTCTCCCACATGAAGAGTACCTTTCTGGACAAGGATCGTGGCAACCGGACCTTTACCTTTATCAAGCTGAGCCTCGATTACAAGACCTCTTGCGGAACGGTTCGGATTTGCCTTTAATTCACATACCTCGGCTGTAAGAAGGATCATCTCAAGAAGAGTATCGATTCCCTCTCCTGTATGTGCGGATACAGGAACAAAAATCGTACTTCCGCCCCAGTCTTCCGGGATCAGTTCATATTCAGAAAGTTCCTGTTTTACACGCTCAATATTAGCACTTGGCTTATCAATCTTGTTGATTGCAACTATGATCTCAACGCCTGCCGCCTTCGCATGGCTGATAGCCTCTACTGTCTGAGGCATCACACCATCATCAGCTGCTACAACCAGAACTGCGATATCTGTGGAGTTTGCACCACGCATACGCATAGCTGTGAAAGCTTCATGTCCAGGTGTATCCAGGAATGTGATCTTCTGTCCGCCAACCTCTACTACAGAAGCACCGATATGCTGTGTGATACCGCCGGCTTCTCCACGTGTTACATTTGTCTTACGGATTGCATCCAGAAGAGATGTTTTACCATGGTCAACGTGCCCCATAACACAGACTACAGGTGGTCTTGAAACCATATCTTTTTCGTCTTCTTCATCCTCTTTGAGGAGTTCTTCGATAACGTCTACCTTCTCTTCCGGTTCTGCGATGATATCATATTCCAGAGCAATCTCCTGAGCTTTCTCAAAATCGATCTCATGGTTTACGGTAACCATCATACCCTGCATAAAGAGCTTCTTCACAATTACTGACGGCTGCATTTTCATAGCTTCTGCCAGTTCGCGGATCGTCATCTTCTCCGGAAGTGTGATTTCCTTAACCTCAGGTTTCTTCTCTTCCTGTTTTGGCTGCGGAGCCGGTTTCTGCAGAGCTTTCGGGATTCTGGAATTCTTATTGAATCCACCCTGATTTGGTCTGCGTCCGCCACTCTGTGTCTTATTCAAAATCTTTTTTTCTTGTTTTTTGTTCTCTCTGTCTCTTTCTCTCTTGCTGTCTTTGGAAGTCTTTGTCAGTTCCGGTGCAAATGCCATATCGTCATTCTTTCTTGTATTCTGGCGCTGTCCCTGACGTCCCTGACTGCCGCCGAAGCGTCCGTCACGTCCTTCACTTCTGTTTCCGTCCGGACGACCCTGGCCATTGCCCTGCGGTCTTCCTCCCTGACGGTTTCCATCTCCCTGTGGTCTTCCCTGTCCGAAACGTCCTCCCTGACGATTTCCATCGCCCTGGAATCTTCCGCCCGGACGGCCCTGACCATCGCCCTGGGATCTTCCCTGTCCGAAACGTCCTCCCTGGCGGTTATCTCCCTGGGATCTTCCTTCACCCTGAGGTCTTCCCTGACGGTTCTGTCCGTCCGGTCTTCTGTTGCCTGTACCTGGGCGGTCATTATTATTTCTTCTTGGTCTGTCACCGTCTGTTCTTGAACTGTCGGAATTTCTTCCTTCTGCATTTCTTGGTGAACCTGTTCTCTCGCCTTCAGCTTTCACAGGTTTCTTTCTTGTTTTTCCTCCGTCACTTGCATTCTGTGCATGAAAAACGCGGATAATATTTTTTTTCTTTTTAGGTGTTTCAGTTTTATCTCCTTCTGATTTTGCTGTTACAACCTTTTCTTCTGTCTTGGGAGTCTCCAATTTCGCAATATGCTCCTTTCCCCTGTTATTATTGTCTTTTCTGAATCTATTCTTTACTTCCGAAACCGCAGGCTCATCCACCATACTCATATGGCTTCTCACATCAACGCCTTTTGATTTCAGAAACTCGATCACTTCTCTGTTCTGTCGTCCAAGCTCTCTGGCCAGCTCATGTACTCTTAATTTTGACAATCGCTATACCTCCTTCATGATTGCTTTCGCAAAGTTCTCATCCTGGACAGCCAGACAGGCGCGGTACTCCTTTCCCATTGCTCTGCCTAAGCTCTCTTTATCTGAGAAGAAGAAAATCGGAACTTCATAAAAACTGCACATATTCCTGAATTTCTTCTTTGTATTCTCGGAGCATCCTCAGCAACGATCACAAGCAGTCCTTTTCCGGTCTTTACAGATTTCTCTGTGGAAAATTCTCCGCTTACGGTCTTGCCTGCTTTGGTAGCCAGCCCTATCAGCGACAGTACTCTGTTATTTTTCAATATCTTCCAGCTCCTTCTTAAGTCGTTCGTATACCTCATCCGGAACCGCAGTTTTCAGTGAACGCTCAAGTCCATGATTTTTAATCGCTTTATCCAGACATTCTCTGGAAAGACACAGATATGCGCCTCTGCCGTTTTTCTTACCGGTAGTATCAAGCACGATCTCATCTTCTGTAGTCTTAAGAACTCTGAGCATCTCTTTCTTGCTTTTCATTTCCCTGCAGCCGGTACACTGGCGCATGGGAATCTTATTCTTCGTCTTCATTCTCTCCTGCTTCCTGAGCCTGTGGCTCTTCTTCTACAGGAACTTCCTCTGAAACTTCTTCTGCTTCGGTTTCTTCTGTCAGGGAATCTTCTGCTGAAGTTTCCTCTGCTGATGCCTCAGCTGCATCTTCTGCAGTCTCGTCATCATCATAATCATAGAAATCTCCGGCTTCTTTTGCCTGAGTCTCACTCTTGATGTCAATCTTAAATCCTGTAAGTCTTGCAGCAAGACGTGCATTCTGACCTTCTTTACCGATTGCAAGGGACAGCTGATAATCAGGAACAACTACCAGAGCTGTCTTCTCATCAGGATCTGCCATAACTGCGATAACCTTTGCAGGGCTCAATGCATTCTCGATCAGGATCGCAGGATTCTCATCCCAGTTGATGATATCGATCTTCTCACCGCGAAGTTCCTCAACTACTGCATTGACACGTGCGCCGTTCATACCTACGCATGCACCAACTGCATCTACATCCGGATCGTTGCTCCATACAGCGATCTTTGTACGGGAACCGGCCTCACGTGCGATGCTCTTGATCTCAACAGTTCCGTCTTTTACTTCTGCAACTTCTGACTCAAAGAGACGTTTCACAAGTCCCGGATGAGTTCTGGATACCAGAATACGAGGTCCCTTCGGGGTATCCTTGACTTCAAGAATATACACCTTTATTCTCTCTGTCGGCTGGAAGGTTTCCCCTTTCACCTGTTCATTCTCACTTAATACTGCATCTGCCTTACCAAGATTGATGCTTACATTCTTGCCCATCACACGCTGTACAATACCGGTTACTACTTCTTTTTCTTTTCCATAGTATTCATCATACAGCACTTTACGTTCTTCCTCACGGATTTTCTGCAGGATAACGTTCTTTGCATTCTGTGTCGCAATACGTCCGAATTCCTTAGACTGGATCGGAACCTGTATCATGCCTCCGATCTCAGCTCTTGATGTGATCTTCAAAGCATCTGCCAGAGAAATCTCCATTGCAGGATCCTCTACGTATTCTACGATACTTCTGTCTGCATACACTGAAAAATCGCAGGTTTCCGGATCAATAGTTACATGTACATTGTCAGCTTTTCCAAAATGGTTCTTGCAGGCCTGGATCAGAGACTGCTCAATTGCCTCAAGCAGAGTATCTTTGCTGATACTCTTTTCCTTTTCAAGGATATCCAGTGCCTCCTTTAACTCTCTGCTCATTTTTTTCTTATCCTCCCGAATTAACTAAAACTCTATTGCGAGGCGTATCAGGCTGTGTCTTTCTTATCAAAAACACGCTCGGTTCCATCCTCATCGATTGTCACACTGTTACTATCATATGCGGTCAAAATCCCGCAGAACTCTTTTTGCTTCTCGATTGGCCGATAGGTACGGATTTCCACCAGTTTTCCCATGTTTCTCTCAAAGTCTTTGTCTTTCTTCAGCGGTCTGTCCAGTCCCGGTGAACTGATCTCCATGATATAACTGTCTTCAATAAAATCATTCTCATCCAGTTTGTCACTGAAAGCTCTGCTGACTGTCTCACAGTCATTTACTGTAATTCCGCCTGGTTTGTCAATGTATCCTCTCAGATACCAGTTTCCTGCTTCCTTTACATATTCTACATCAACCAGTTCAAAGCCGTTAAGTTCTACGATCGGTGCCAGAAGTTCCTCTGCGCGCTTTTCATACTCTTCCCGTCTGCTCATTTTCCCACCTGCCTTTCCATGCAACAAATAAGAGTGGGCTCACGCCCACTCCTTTGTCAACAAGTTCTAATTTAGATGTATTGTAACACCAATTTCCGGCAATTGCAAGGCTTTTCCTGCAAAAACCTTGATTTTAGCGGATTTGTTGGTTTTATATACGTGGTTTTATTCCTTTACTGTCCCGTTTGGACAGTTTTATCCTGTTGAGAACATAGGGTTTATCATGGTAAGTAATGGTATATTCCTGGCGGCTTTCCAGAAGATATGCATGATCCAGCTTATCTCCTTCTGCCAGTTTCATTCCACGCACCCCGATAGATGTTTTCTTCATAGCAGAAATATCCTGTTTCTGAAATCTTAAGAAATATCCGCCTTCACTCTGGAATACCACCTGTTCCATTTCATCCGCAGAACCCACAAAGATCAGAGAATCCTCTTCAGCAAGTTTCGTAGACACGATCGTTCTCTTCGCCACATCAAACTCTGCACCGCTTACCAGCTTGCACATGGATGCAGCAGTGACAAACAGAAGTGTATTTTCTTTTACAGATGCCAGCGGTGCTACATAGAGCATACGTTCCTGTGCACTGTCATAATTGCTCAGATTATCTGCCGGTGTCCCCTTATCCCTGAAACGAACCAGCGGAATATCTGCCACCTTGATACTGTGCATCTTTCCATTATCTGTAAAGATACAGATCTTATCTGTATTCATACAGTTAAACACATATTTGTTCTCTGCATTGGCAGCTTCTTTATTTCTCTCATATGCAGACTTATCAATGGTCCGCATATATCCGAAGCGGTCCATAAGGAATGTGACTTCCATTTCTTCCATCTTCTTTTCCTCATAGACAACTTCTTCTGCATTCTCGATCACTGTGCGGCGTTTCGTACCGTATTCTTTCTTGATCTGATCCAGTTCTTTCATGATCACTTCTGCCATGGAATCATAATTATTCAGGATATCTTCATAAATGGCAATGTTCTTCATTGTTTCTGCATAGTCTGCCTGAAGTGCCTCGATCTCCAGACCGATCAGTTTGTACAGACGCATATCCAGGATCGCAGCTGCCTGTTTTTCTGAGAAATGCAGCTTCTGCGCAGCTTTCTCGCTTGATTTGCTCTTGAACCTGATTCCTTCTGTCACACCGTCAACCAGGCATTTCTTTACCTGTTCTCTGTTCTTGCTTCCTCGCAGGATCTCGATGATCAGGTCGATCACATCACATGCCTTGATCAGACCTTCCTGGATTTCTTTCTTCTCCTGCTCTTTATTCAGAAGTGTGGTGTACTTTCTGGTCGTGACATCGAATACGAAATCTACGTGATGCTCGATCACCTGCTTCAGACTCAGAGTCTCCGGTCTGCCATCCGCAACTGCCAGCATATTCACGCCAAAAGTATCTTCCAGCTTTGTCTTCTTATAGAGCATATTTGTAAGATTCTCTACATCTGCGTCACGCTTCAGGTCAAGAACAATACGGATTCCCTCTTTGGAAGACTGGTTGGAAATATCCACGATATCTGTTGTCTTCTTGTTTTCCACAAGAGACGCAATATCATTCAGGAATTTTCCGATATTTGCACCGATCATTGTGTAAGGAATCTCTGTGATCACAAGCTGCTGTCTGCCGCCTTTGAGCTTCACTGTCTCCACTTTACCTCTGACACGGAGCTTCCCTGTTCCTGTCTCGTAAATCCTGAGCAGGTCATCTTTATTTACTACCAGACCACCTGTCGGGAAATCCGGTCCCTTGAGATAGCGCATCAGCCCTTTGACACTGATGTCGTTATTCTTCATATATGCTTTTACAGCATCTACCACTTCACCCAGATTGTGCGGTGGAATACTGGTTGCCATACCGACCGCAATACCGTCTGCTCCGTTTACCAGCAGATTCGGGATTCTGACAGGAAGTACCACCGGTTCCTTCTCTGTCTCATCAAAGTTCGGCATAAAATCTACTACATTCTTATCCAGATCTTCGAGGAAGACATCCTGTGTCAGTTTCTCCAGTCTGGCTTCTGTATATCGCATGGCCGCTGCACCGTCGCCCTCGATGGAACCGAAGTTTCCATGTCCGTCAACCAGTGTTTTGCCTTTCTTAAAATCCTGAGCCATTACCACAAGTGCTTCGTAGATTGAACTGTCACCATGGGGGTGATATTTACCCATGGTGTCACCTACGATACGGGCACATTTTCTGTATGGTCTGTCATAACGGATACCCAGTTCATACATATCATACAGAGTTCTTCTCTGTACAGGCTTCAATCCATCACGCACATCCGGCAGGGCTCTGGAGATAATAACACTCATGGCATAATCTATATAGGATTTCTGCATGACCTCCGCATAGTCGGTAGGAATCACATTCTCCTGTTTTGTTTCCATTTAATTTCTTTCCTCCATCTCAGACACATATCCATGTATCTGTCTTAATTTCCATATAACACTCCGGCAAAATCAGATGTCCAGCTCTGCATCCTGTGCATGCTCATAGATAAACTTCTTTCTCGGCGGAACATCGCTTCCCATCAGGATCTCTGTCACGCTTGATGCAAGTCTCGCATCCTCAATCTCCACTCGCTTCATCATTCTTGTCTCCGGATTCAGAGTAGTCTCCCAGAGCTGCTCCGCATCCATCTCGCCCAGACCTTTATATCTCTGAAGAGTAAAGCTTCCCGGTTTATGGCACGTCTGTATCTCTCCAGTGCCTTATCATCATACAGGTATTCCTCCTGCCCCTTCTTAGGCATGACTTTATATAATGGCGGCATGGCAATATACACATGTCCCTCAGTGATCAGATCCGGCATGAAACGGTAGAATAAAGTCAGGAGCAGTGTGGAAATATGCGCCCCATCCACATCGGCATCAGCATAATCACAATCTTGTCGTAACGAAGCTTCGTAATATCAAAGTCATTTCCGTATCCTTCGGAGAATCCACATCCGAATGCATTGATCATGGTCTTGATCTCCGCATTGGCAAGCACTTTATCAATGGTTGCTTTCTCCACATTCAGGATCTTGCCTCTGATAGGAAGGATTGCCTGATAATTACGGTTACGGGCAGTCTTTGCGGAACCTCCCGCAGAATCTCCCTCTACGATAAAGATCTCGCACTGGGAAGGATCCTTCTTCTCGCAGTTTG
>ENA-OQAN01000297-OQAN01000297.1-human-gut-metagenome-genome-assembly--contig:-NODE-297-length-27145-cov-1.612814_pt1 | contig 27145 bp, 30 predicted proteins | sample MGYA00242735_ERZ504527 | MGnify/ENA primary metagenome ERZ504527 (study PRJEB26092, sample SAMD00036230) | human gut metagenome | host: Homo sapiens | study: EMG produced TPA metagenomics assembly of... | reverse complement strand
GAGGAGAGACGAGAACAAGCAGATAGCAGAAAGAAATGAAGGAAGAAGTAGATGAAGACGTGGAACAAGTACCGAAGCGAATGCAAGTGGTTAAGGATACAGGAAAAGCAGATAGAAAACTGGTACAGCAGAAGCAGGCGGTAGCTGGAAAAGATAAGAAATTATCCATTCATGAACGCCTTGAGATTAATAAGAAGATTATTCAAGAAAAGCAGGGAAAAGATAAGCCGGAGAGAGGGGCTGATTTGGGTGTAAGGACGGTGTAGTATTAAGATAGAATGGAGTCGGAGGTCACGGATAACAATGTGGCTTTCGGCTTTTTGTTTTGAATGATTTGTGCTTCAAAGTTTTATGTGACAAATGAAACAACCTATGATATTATAATTGCTACAGTAGATATAAGGATCGTGACCTGTGTATCAAATTCGCAACAGATTATGAGAATCTCTACGGATATGCTCATGGTGTTGTAAAAACTAAGAAACAGAAAAAAGAAGCAGATAACAACAGGCGGTATGCTGCATATTATAATCAAATATGTATGATTTAAGCGTCAAAATCCCTTTTTGCCGAATTTAGTCATAATATATTGTTGTAATATGTGAAGAAAATATACTAAATACAGTATCCTTGGTTATTAAATTACCCTTTTGACGCTCTAATCATATGTATGGGACTGTATATCCTATTGAAATAGTGCGTTAAGTTAAAAAGTATATTCATAATAAGAATACATACCTGAAATCTGAAATTGATAATAAATATATTCCAAACCGTACTACACCATTATCATATAGTGAGCGAGAGTATGTCGAAAAATTGAAATTTCAACTTAGAGATGAAGCACCAATGGTAACTTCTGGAATCGTTGGGAGTTATAGCGGAACAATGGGGAGAATCTGATCCACTGGATATGGATGAGAACTTAGTTCACGAAGAAACAGCATTTGTGAAATCTGATACTATCAGTGCATAACTTCTGTTAATCAGAAACATGAACGGAGGTCTTTTTATAAGACTTCCGTATAACCATCCCTATCCCTCACAGAATCAATTTTATGCTGAGAATCCTTATATATAACCTTAAATTTCCAACGAAAACCATGCACCCTAACAACTTTACCCTTAAAGTATTTGCGTTGAAATTTGATGGTTATTTCTCTTATATATAATGAAGAAACGAGTATAAGATGACTGCTGCAGATACCGATGTTTATATAAATTAAAATATCCTGAACAAGTTGCAGAGCCGGAAAGCCCTATAACTGTCAGGATATTTTTGTTTGATGCTGTCAGCTTTAAAAAACGTTATTTACCGACAGCCCCTTTATAATAATTTGTAGTAAGGGGAAGAATTAGAGAGTTTCGAATGTAACAGTCTGATTCAGAGCCTTTCTAGTCTGTGTATGTCTATCCGGAGACTGTGGTTTATCTGCCGCGTAACCAATGGCAAGGATATTAACCGGTACAAGGTTTTCCGGCAGATTAAAAGCGGCGCGGATAGCTTCAGGATCAAAGTAAGTAATCCAGCAGGAACCTAAACCTAACTCGGTAGCTGTCAGCATCATATGGTCTGTAACGATAGAAGCATCGATGTCTACCATATTTTTACCATCAAATGGACGCACCCATGCTGTATCAAGATCAGCGCATACAAGCATTACAAGGGGAGCGTTATAGGTGTTAGCGCCTGCACTGAATTTCTCCAGATTTTCGGGATTTTGTACAACCAGGATTTTCTGAGGCTGCATATTTGCTGCAGTTGGCGCACAATGTGCGGCTTCGAGGATTGCATTAACCTTTCCCTGCTCAACAGATCTTTTTCATATTTACGTACAGAATATCTTGTCTTAATAGTATCTAAAATTGTCATGATAATTCTCCTTTTTTGATTTTGATAAATATAAAATTGTAAACCAGCAACTATATATTGGCCAATTAGAAATATCCTTGCAAGAATAAATTGAAGTTGTTGGAAACTTATGCTATTATTATAACAACAATTGTTCGACTGACAAGTACGCACTTTAAAGTGAAATAATATGAAAAAAGTAAATTGGTATAAAAAAGATACTGTGGAGGTGATTTGTTTATGAATACATGTTGTAGTAGCAGTTATCACTGTCCGGTTGAAGCAACTTTGGATTTAATCGGAGGAAAATATAAATCACTAATATTGTGGCATCTTATAGGTAAGACATTACGCTTTAGCGAAATCCGTGCATTAATTCCCCAAGCAACACCGAAAATGCTGACGCAACAGTTAAGGTTATTGGAAGAAGATGGATTGGTAAACAGAAAGGTATATCCTGTTGTGCCGCCTAAAGTGGAGTATAGTTTAACAGAATTTGGAGAAAGCATTATCCCGATTTTGAATGCTATGTGTGATTGGGGAAATGATTATCTTAATAACAGCAAAAAATAGATAGGGAATATTTGAAGAAGTATAAGAAAAGCCTCTCGCTTTACTTATACTTCTTTTTTATGGCGCGAGATTGTTAAAATCGTAGATCAGACAAAAAAAAAATCGTAGAAGAATCAAAACATCTTGAAATTAAATATTTTTCAGTTATATAATCCGTGTCGAAAATACGGAGGGAACTGATAGATGTATTTTGGATTATCAAGTGGCAAGATATATTCAAAATGATATAACCGATGCGCATGGGTAAGTATTTATATAGGTCAGCTCTTAGTTGTATTTATATTATTACAAATTAAAAGTAAGCTATAACTGTTTTACTGAAAATTGGAGGAAAGTATTATGGTAGTGAAATTGAATAATATGGAAAAGCAGGTAAGGTCTGAATTGAAAGGTGGAAAAGGGGATATTCATTTTCTCAATTGCGTAAGCAAAGATACTATCCCGAACTGCCGGCTCTTGTCCTATATGACAATTCCACCGGAAGGTAGCATTGGAGAGCATGAACATGTAGAAGAGACTGAATGCTATGTTATCAAATCTGGAAAAGGTGTGGTTATCGACAATGGCAAGAAGATTGACATTTCTGCTGGTGATGTAGTGATAACAGGAAATGGAGATGTTCATAGTGTTATCAATACGGAAAATGAAGACTTAGAAATTCTTGCATTTATTGTTTTGAATTAGGAGGCAGAATATGAAAACAGAAAAAGAAAAGATGCTGTCTAATGAATTGTATAATCATAAGGACGCGGAACTTACAAAGGAACGTAATCATGCATATGAGTTAACCTTACGTTATAACCAGACGAAGGATGACGAAACAGAGCTGAGAACATCTATCTTGCAGCAATTAGCCGGCAAACTTGGTAATAATGTAGTAATAAAACCGCCTTTCCAGTGCGACTACGGATATATCTTATCTTGGGCGATAATGTTTTCATGAATTATGGCTGCTCAATTTTAGATTGTAATGTGGTGGAAATTGGAAACAATGTACTGATGGCGCCAAATGTACAGATTTATGCCGCATATCATCCGACAGATCATACACTACGGTTAAAAGATTTAGAATATGCAGACAGAGTGAAAATTGGCGATAATACCTGGATAGGTGGGGGCAGTATCATTTTGAATGGAGTTACCATAGGAAAAAAATGCTGTAATTGGAGCAGGAAGCGTAGTTACAAAAGACATTCCTGATAATGTTGTAGCAGTAGGAAATCCGTGTAGAGTTATTAAGCGGCTGGATAAAGAGAAATGTCGAGAACGGAAAAACGTTTGAAATTTACAAGACTTTGCGCACATTAATATTGTTGTAGACGATATTGATGAAGGGATAAAATATTACGAACAGCTTTTAGAAGCAAAGCCTATACAGATTTTCCGAGAGTTCAGTAATATTGGATTTGCTAAGGCAGCAGGTTTCCTCGAACATCCTGAACTTGTGAAATTGAGTATTGCGTTTATGGAAATTCCGGGAACTAAGCTCACACTGGAGTTAATGGAATATTATGAACCGGTAACAACAGATGCTAAGCATCGAGAGGATGTTAATAAGATTAATGGTGTAAGGCATGTTGCATTAGAAATTCAGAATATTGATGAAGCCTTTAAATATATCAAGACATGTCCGGATATTACATTGATCAACCCATCGGAGCAGTACGGACCATATAAGATTGATGATATTACTGCTGATGAAGTGCAGTTTTTTGAAGCTGATATGGAAGCAGACGGTAATATTAAAAAGCAGCTCTGTCAGACGATTAGCAATACATATTATTTCTATTTCATTGACAAATATGGTGTACAGTGGGAATTTGAACAGGGACATGATTATTAAGATATGAGGAGTGTTTGATTATGATTGAATACAAAGCAGTAGCAATGGATTTGGATGATACATTGTTGACAAGTGACTTGCAGATTTCTGAAGAAACTAAGCAGACTTTGCTGCAATGTCAGAAAGATGGGATGCATGTAATTTTGGCATCAGGAAGACCAATTTATGCAATTGAGAAATATGCAAAAGAGTTGGAACTGGAGAAATATGGCGGCTATATTGTGGGCTTTAATGGGGCGGCTGTCAGGGATTGTAAAGCAAAACGTATGATTATGCAGCGCAACCTTCCTATGGAATATATTAAAATGCTGTATAATTTAAGTGTAGAGAATGGAGTTTACATTCATACATATGTTGGGGATGAGATTGTTACTCCGCAGAACAACCAATATACAGAGGTTGAGGGAGAACTGACTGGAATGCCTATCAGAGAAACAGAAGATTTTGTAAAAGCTGTAAATCAGGAAGTAGTCAAAGTGCTTATGCTCGAAAATCCGGAATATTTAAGGAATGTTTATGAGAAACTCAGCCATGAATTAGGGGACAAACTTAGCCTTACTATTTCAAAACCGTATTTTCTCGAAATTATGGATAAGGGCATTGAGAAAAGTGCAGCTTTGCTTCATATCTGCAATAAGCTTGGAATAAAGACAGAACAGCTGATCGCTTTTGGCGACAGCTATAATGATTTGTCTATGTTGACCGCGGCCGGACTTGGTATTGCGATGGGAAATGCGCGAGAAGATGTAAAAAAACAGTCAGACTATGTAACAGATGGGAACAATGAAGATGGCATTGCAAAGGCGTTATGGAGATTTGTTTATAAAGAAACGCAGTGTTCTTTGATCGCTTAGTATTGCAAAAGTGCATTACTTTCTGTGAGGGAGTAATGCACTTTTGGTATATAAATATACTTTAAAGTGCGTTCTTCTTTTTAGAAATGCAATAAATTATAATTGATTTGAAAGGATGTGTTTAAGAATGATAGATATGGAATTAGGCCCGATCAGACCACCTTCAGAAGCGGAAAGTCTGATGCTGCGGGTAACACGAGGTTGCCATTGGAATAAGTGTTATTTTTGTGATCTGTATAAGAAATACAAATTTTCAAGAAGAAGATATGAAGAGATTGAAGAAGATTTGAAAAAAGCGGCTGATTCTGAATATGCACAAAATTATACAACTTGTTTCCTACAGGATGGAGATGCATTTGTACTACAGACGGAATTTCTGATGCAGATTTTGGAAGGTATTCATAAATACTTACCCAATATAAAACATGTAACCACTTATGCGCGTGCTGATAGTATTGCCAGAAAAAGTGTGTCAGAATTGCGGGAATTAAAGACAGCAGGTATAGAACATTTGTACTGTGGTATGGAAACTGGATCGGACCTTATTTTAAGAAAAATCAATAAAGGTTTTGATACAGCCACAATTATCATTAGTGGTACGAAAGCAAAAGAAGCTGGAATGGTGTTATCAGAGTTTACACTGTTTGGGATTGGAGGGAAGGAACTGGCAGAAGAAAATGCGGTTGAAACTGCAAAAGTTTTAAATGTAATAAAGCCTGATTTTGTACGTGTCCATGCAACGGGAATAAAGCTTTCATCAGAGATGTGGAATTATGTAAAAAACAAAGAGTTGACGCTTCAATCTGAGGAAGAAATTGTATCAGAGCAGAAAATTATGTTAGAGTTATTAGCAGATGATATGGATTGCATTTATATGAATGAACATATTGTTAATCTGCTGTTGGAAGTTCGGGGAAATATTAGGACAGATAAGCAGAATATGTTGGAAACAATTAATACATATCTGCAGTTGCCGAAACAAGAGCAGGAATTGTTTAATTTGGGTCGCAGATTGAATATTATGTTCTTTTTGGCTGATTTAAATAATAGAGCCAAGCGGAAGCAAACAGAAGAGGGATTAAGAAAAATCAAGACTCAAAATCCTGATTTGGATTTAGCATTTGTTTGTAACTATGTTAGACAAACACAAATATAAAAGCAGAGCAGTTGTTCACTTTGAGATGACAACTGCTCTATTTTTATATGATTTCTAATCTCTTTTCTTGAAATTGCTGAAACAATGATTTGAAATATACAGCTTTTTTTGTGCCAGAGGAAGTATTGTGCAGAATCTAAATATATGTCAAAACCTTTTATATATCGGATATGATTTAAGTTTACAAGGTAACTCTTATGTGGTGAATCAAAAAAATAAGGCCGAAACTTAGAAGACAATTCTTTTAGCGTATAGTTGCCCAGGTATTCGCCTTGATCCGTAGAGATTATTACTTTACGGGAATTGTGTTCAAAATAATGAATTTGGCTTGGCTTGACATTTAGTATTCCTGTATCTGTGCGAAGAGAAAAAAGTGTTTTCTGCGGAGGAATTTGCAATATAGTATAAAGCATCATCCAAAGTGTGAAAAATGTTTTGTTCACGGATCGGCAGTGGTATAAAATCAAATGCATGAAATTGAAATGCATATCTGTAATCAGGTATATTTGCAACTATTATAATTTTGCTTTCCGAATTTTCTAGGCAAAATTTTGCGGATGATTTCTGTCTTGACAGAATCGCAAACGCATAAAAAGGCAATATCCGTATTAGGTTTATTCGATAATATGACTTCGTTTCCATGAAAAGATTTATAGAAAAACATATCTTTTTAATCTCTTCGTATTTTTTCAGAAGGTATACTAATTGTTTGTTAATATAAAGGCTATTGTCGTAAATTGCAATTCTCATTTTTGGTGATTCCTTTGTTCTAAAATTATATACACAAAATTTCAAATCCGATGTTACCATAGAATTTATTTAAAAAATTAAAGTCCATAAAAATGTGGGCGAACTCGCTAAAATTCATTTTTTTACTGTAAATAAGCAAATAATGCGAAAAAATCATTTTACAAACGGAAAAATGGATTTTTAACGAGCAGTTTGGTTTTTTTACCGAGTTGCAAAAAAAGTAGACATTTGATGATAGAATACAGTCGTTCATTCGATATCAAGAAATTTTTATGTATAAAGGGGGAAACTTATGCAGTAAAGATTGTAATAGTAATCAAAAATCAATACAAAAATCGCAATGTATAGGATATATATTGATGATTTTTGGCTAATCGGCGACATAATTATTCTAAAAACAAAAAAGGAGATCAAGATGAAACGAATAACAAAGAGTTTACCTTTCAAGCTATTGCTTGGCGTATGTATCGGAATTATTGTGGGACTTTTGGCCGAGAAGGTTGATGAACATTATCGTAACCGTTAAATATATCTTAGGTCAGTATATAAATTTCTGTGTACCTTTGATTGTAATCGGCTTTATTGCCCCTTCAATTCCTAAACTGGGAAATAATGCATCAAAAATGTTAGCAGTGGCATTGGTTATTGCGTATGTGTCTTCACTGGGCGCAGCAGTTTTTTTCCGTATTGACAGGAAATGTTATTATTCCATATTTATCAATAGCATCTAGCGTGGGAGATTTGAAAGTCTTACCAGAAGTAGTATTTAAATTGGATATTCCTCAAATTATGGGGGTAATGAGTGCACTTGTTTTTTCCTTATTGGTTGGTCTGGCGGCAACGTGGACAAGGGCAGTAACGGTTATAAACTTGTTGGATGAATTTCAGGAAATTGTTTTGAAAATAGTAACAAATACGGTTATTCCCGTTTTACCAGTTTTCATTGCTACAACATTTTGTACATTGGCTTATGAGGGAACAATTACAAAACAGTTGCCAGTATTCATTCAGGTTGTTGTGATCGTTATGGTAGGCCACTATATATGGCTGGCAATGCTTTACCTGATTGCCGGCGCTTATGCTGGAAGAAATCCATTGGAAGTTCTTAAACATTACGGCGCTGCTTATATTACGGCTGTTGGAACCATGTCATTCAGCCGCTACTCTTGCCGTTGCTTTGAGATGCGCAAGAAAATCAAAGGTTTTAAGAATGATATGATTGATTTTGGTATTCCGCTGTTTGCCAATATACATTTATGTGGTTCGGTTTTAACGGAAACATTTTTTGTAATGGTGGTGTCTAAAATATTGTACGGAGATATTCCGGATATGAAAATGATGGTACTTTTCTGCATCCTGCTGGGGATTTTTGCAATAGGCGCTCCGGGAGTTCCGGGGGGAACTGTAATGGCATCTTTAGGATTAATTACTGGGATTTTAGGATTTAACGAAACTGGTACAGCATTAATTCTTACCGTTTTTGCACTACAGGATAGTTTTGGTACTGCCTGCAATATAACCGGGATGGTGCGTTGACACTTATACTAACTGGATATGCGAATAGACATGGAATCTCAGAAAAAACGGTAAAGAATTCTGATTGCTAAAGGGTAGATTGTGGGGTGGAATATTCTTATAGATGAAATTATTTTAGATGTAAAAACTGCAAAAAAAGATGGACTGCAGCGAAAAGCTATGCGGAAATACTATTTTTATTATCAGGGGGGTCATGGCGCTGATTACTTATCGGATTGCACACTGGTTATATATAAGAAAACACTTTTTCTTGGCAAGATGGATTTCTCAGCACTCACGAAAGAGAACATTGATTGAAATCCATTCAGGAGCTATTTTAGGACATGGCATTTTTATTGATCATGGAGCCGGCGTAGTAATTGGAGAAACTGCTGAAGTGGGCGATAATTGCCTGATCTATCAATGTGTCACATTAGGTGGAACAGGAAAGGATATAGGGAAACGGCATCCGACGTTGGGAAAGAATGTTATGGTTGGAGCCAGCGCACAGGTTTTGGTCCTATTTATATTGGAGATAATTGCAAGGTTGCATCAAATGCCGTAGTGTTAATTCTGTACCTGCTGGTACTACAGAAGCGGGAATGCCTGCTAAATCAGTGGTAAAGAAGAAAAAAAGTAACCGCATGTGCTGTATGATGACAAGGAGATCAATAATGATGGAACGAACACAATCATTTTTTTTAAAAGAACCTAATTCTAATGATAAAATAAGGATTTTTTGCTTCCCATATGCAGGAGGCGGAGCTTCAGCATATAGAAATTGGGGAACGTATTTACCAAATTATGTTGGGGTATATCCGATACAAATTCCTGGGAGAGAAAACCGTATTACTGAAAAAGCATTAACTGATATGTGTAAGCTTACTGACAAAATTGTAAGTGCAATACATCCGTATTTGGATACACCATATCTGGTATTTGGACATAGCTTAGGGGCAAAAATATCTTACGAAGTGTGTAATGAACTGAGAGAAAAGCAAGACAATGCGCCATGTCATTTGATTGTTTCGGGCAGCAGAGCGCCACATATTCCCGAACCGGAGCCATTACATCATTTACAGGATGTTGATTTCATTGAGGCGATGAAGAGATACTCAGGAATGAGTAAGGAATTTCTTGAAAACAGAGATTTGTTGAATTTATTTTTGCCGATTTTTAGAGCTGATTTTATTTTGGACGAGACGTATTGCTTTACAAAGTATGAGAAATTTGATTTTCCGATAACTGCTCTATATGGAGATCAGGACCAGGATTCTGAAATAGATACGGTAGAGGCATGGAGTGAATATACAAATACGTCTTTTAATAAAAAAGTATTTCATGGAGAACACTTTTTTATTAAAACATCAGAAAAGGAAGTATTGGCCTATATTAAGGACATTGTCTCGCGGTATGTTTAAATCAGAACGGGTTTTTGATGATAATTTGTTGTTAAGCTATTTTGATGATGGTTACATATCAGACAGAATAGCGATTAAAGACAGTGAAATCCATGTATGGTTCCTAGATATTGGAAATTATGATGAATATCATATGAAAAAGTCTGTTCGATATATTGACATTAGATGAAAAAGCGAAAATGTCACATTATGTGCATGTGGCAGATCAGAAGCGCTTTCTAGTAGGGCATAGTATGCTGCGCATATTATTATCGCGGTATTTAGCGAGAGAGCCAGACGATATTATATTATTGAACAGTAAACATGGAAAACTATATATGCCGCAATCTAATGTATCTTTTAATATTTCTCATTCCGGGAACAGGGTTGCGCTTGCTTTTGTAAAAGAGAAAAAGATTGGTGTAGACATTGAACGGATGAATAGTTTAGATGATTATTCGCAGATCGCTAAAAATTTTTTTTTTTGCCACCAGAAAGTGAACGGATTTGTGCTCAAACAGATGCGGCGAAAGGTATGGAAAAATTTTATGAAATATGGACGGTAAAAGAAGCCTTTGTAAAAGCTCTTGGACATGGCTTGAGTAGATCGCTAAAATCTTTTGAAGTCTTAGAACAAGGGACTATAAATGACTATACAAATAACAGCAGATATAACTATTATACAAAGCAACTAAGTGATAATTATTTATGTTCTTTAGTTGTTGTGTGAAAGGAAGTGTAAAGAATATTAATGGATGGAAAAAAAGTCTATAAGAGTATGTATGAATGGCTGAATATGTGGCTGAACAATATGGAAGCCATGAAGCACTGTGTGATAATAAAGGCAGTTATTCCTATGAATCTCTTAATACCAGCGTAAAAAACTTATCTATCGGGTTTGCAGATATGGGATTGCGAAAAAGCGACAAAGTAATTCTGCAGTTGGATAATTGTAATGAGTTTGTTATTGTGTGTTTTGCGTTTAATGTCAATGGGTGTAATTCCTATTCTGGCAGTTCCAGGACTCAGAGTGAACGATTTGGATATAATAGCCAAAAAAGCAAACCCAGTTATGTATATCAGACCGGATGAATATATGGGTTTTATTTATGCTGAAACGGGAAGAAAATTGCAGATAATGAATCCAAGCATCAAATATGTTTTGGGAACAAGCGACATCAATAAAATGATGGAGCAATCAAATAACAGTGCAGTAGAAATTGAACAACCCAAAGCGGAAGATATTGGTTTGATTTTACTGTCAGGTGGAACTACTAATATACCCAAACTGATTCCTGTTACACATTATGCTTTTGCTTATCATGCAAGCGAAGCTGGTAAAACGTGCCGGTTTAATAGAGAGACTATCTATATGGCAGTTATGCCAGTAGAGCATAAATTAACGTTGTTTAGTCCGGGCATTATGGGAACATTATTCTGCGGTGGTAAGGTTGTTATGTGTTCTGACAGTAGTTGTGAAACAGCCTTCTCGCTTATCGAGGAAGAACAAGTAAACGTGGTCAGCTTAGTCCCTTCGGTAGCCAAAATGTGGGTGGAAGATTTGGAATGGGATGATTCTTATGATTTTTCTTCGCTTAAATATTGTATGTTGGGTGGGGCAAAGCTTGAAGAGACAGACGCTCGCAAAATAATGGATTCATTGAACTGCGATATTATTCAGGGATATGGGATGTCAGAGGGATTTTTGAGTTTAAGCACATGGAAAGATTCCGTTTATGAACGTATTAACTATCAAGCAAGCCTATGTCAGATGAGGATCAAGTGATTATTGTAGATGATGATGGAAAAGAACAACCCTATGGAATCGAGGGGGAAATTCTTGTTAAAGGACCATATTTATTCTCTGGCTATTATGAAATGGATAGTTCTGAATGCTTTAATGCGGATGGATTCTATCATACTGGAGACTTGGGATACATTACTGCTGATGGATATATAAAAATCACAGGCAGAAAGAGTGACCAAATCAATCGGATGGGTGAAAAAATAATGCCTTCGGAAATCGAGAGCTATTTGGCTGAACACGAGAAAATTATGGAAGTGGTAGTAATGGGGATACCTGACACTATATTGGGCGAAAGAAGCTGTGCATTTTTAAGAATGGCTAAGGGTAATGTGAAACCGGAAGAACTGAGGGAACATTTGAGCAAAAAAGGAGTTGCTCAATATAAAGTACCGGATCAGATGATTCTTTTAGATGAGTTTCCCCATACTGCAACCGGGAAGATAAATAAAAGAATGCTACTTACAATGGCAAATAAATAAAGGAGATACAATGATGAACAATGAAGCAACTCAATGTAAAAACTCAGGAGGATTACTCCAAATTTAGTTCAATTGTAAATGAGTTTTTGCAGGAACAAATGAAATGAAGTATTTTATGGAAAAAAATCTGCTTGAAGCGGGAGTAACATCTCTGCAGATGATGAGAATTTCAAATGCACTCAGAAAGCATGGGTATAAGATTTCGTTTGCAAAAATGATTTCGGACCCTTATGTAAAACATTGGTGGGATAACGCAGATATAAATGTGAAAAGAAAATCTGTTCCACCATTGGAAACATCCAATAATAGTCCTAAACAGTTCCCTTTGACAGATGTTCAATATGCATACTGGGTTGGACGGAAAGAAGGCCAGGTTCTTGGGGGAAATGCTTGTCATGCGTATTTTGAGTTTGATCCAGACACGGTAAATTTGGAGAGACTACAGGAAGCATGGGAAGAACTGCAGGCGCGGCATCCTATGTTAAGGGCGAAGTTCAATAACAATGGTACGCAGGAGATTATGGAAAAACCATATTCGGCAAAATTACAAATCTATGATTTTAGAAAATCAGATGATTTTGAACATGATTTGTTGGCCGTTCGGGAAAAACTTTCTCATCGGAAGCTGGATATTGCTAATGGACAAGTAGCTGAATTGGGAATCAGCCTTCTTCCAGAGGACAAATTAAGAATGCATTTTGACATTGATCTGCTTGTAGCCGATATGCAAAGCTTACAGATTATTTTTAGGGATTTAGCCGCGATCTACAATTCAGAATACAGACCAGCAATACCTGAAAATTGGGATTTTGGTATTTACCTGGAAAATGAAAAAAACAATAAAATAAATGATTATCGTAAAGCTGAAAAATATTGGAAAAGTGAAATAGAATCATTACCTTTAGGACCAGCTTTGACGTTAAGAACACAACCGGAAACGATTGCTGCTCCTAAGTTTAGCAGAAGAAAATATCTGTTGGAGCATAAAAAATGGGAAAAGTTAAAATCTTTAGCAGCGCAATATTGTACAACACCGGCAATGGTGTTATTGACATTGTATGCAGCGGTGCTTGATAGATGGAGTACAAATCAGTCTTTCCTTATTAACATGCCGTTGTTTGACAGAAACACGGAAATTGAAAATATTGATAACGTGATTGCTGATTTTACCAATGTTTTACTGTTCCATGCTGATTGTAAGGAAAACTGTACATTTTATGAACAGTTGCAAAAGGTGCAGAACCAGTTCCGGGAGTCTGTTGATAATTCAGAGTATTCAGGGGTACAGGTAGTAAGAGAATTATCAAAACTTCATCCCGGAGAAAAATGTATTGCACCGGTTGTATTTTCATGTAATTATGGTACTCCATTTGTTGACGACAAATTTGAGAAAACTTTTGGCAGCCTGAACTATATGGTTTCTCAAACACCGCAGGTATGGATTGATTTTCAGATTTTTGAAATAAATAATGGTCTGAACCTTTCGTGGGATGCTGTAGATGAACTTTTCCCGGACGGAATGTTAGATAAGATGTTTGCAGCATTTGTGGCCATGTTAAATGAGTTGGTATCCGTTAAAGATTGGAATAAATATGTGGAACTATTGCCAGATTTAGCCCAAGAGCGCGGAATAGATAATATTACAGAATATTATGGCAATGGGCAACTATTACATTCTGCTTTCTTTGTTAATGCAGTAAAAAAGAAAAATCAAATTGCGATTATTGATGAAAATGACGGTAGAAACTATACATATGAAGAGGTAGCCAATAAAGCGAAAAGAGTTTCTTCCTATTTAAAAGAGCAGGGTGTTGCGCCGGGGGACTTACTTGCTGTCTCATTGTCTAGAGGTATAAATCAGATTATTTCTATTTTGGGTATTTTGGCTGCAGGAGCTGGATATATACCTATCAATGTTAATCAGCCTTTGAGCAGACGGGAAAGGATTTATAGTAAGTCAGATATAAAGTTTGCTATTACAGATACAAGACTGAAAAAGGAACTGGAGTGGCCAGAAACTGTTACGGTGTTGGATGTTATGGAGGCAGATGCATATGAACCGCTAAATACTATTGAAAATTATCCGGATAGTAATACTGCTTATGTAATTTTTACTTCTGGCTCTACAGGAGAACCTAAAGGAGTGGAAATTGCTCACTTTGCTGCTGTCAATACAATTGAGACAATTAATAAACAGTACAGGGTATCTGCTGACGATAAAATCATTGCTGTTTCATCCTATGATTTTGACTTATCAGTATATGACATTTTTGGAATCTTGAGTGCGGGTGGTACATTGATTTTAATTAAAGACAGTAATAGTAGAGATGCAGAAGTATGGTTGGATATTGCTGAGCGCATAGTGTGACATTGTGAATTCTGTTCCGACTTTATTGAATATGCTGTTAATCGTAGCGGAAGGAAAGGGAAAAGAAATTCCTTCATTAAGATTGGCTATGCTTTCTGGTGACTGGATTGGCATGGATATTCCAGAAAGATTAAATCACGTTGCAAAAAATTCTCATCTTTTATCTATGGGTGGAGCCACGGAAGCTTCAATTTGGTCCAATTTTTTTGATGTAGAATTGCCAGTACCAGAGGAATGGAGTTCTATACCATATGGAAAACCGTTGAAAAATCAGTATTACAGAGTAGTGGATTCAAAAGGAAGAGATTGCCAACATGGTACCAGGAGAATTATGGATTGGAGGTACCGGTGTAGCAAAAGGATATATCGGGGACTCCGAAATTACAGATAAAAGTTTCGTTAATTGGAATGAAAATCGCTGGTATAAGACTGGAGATCTTGGGCGTTATTGGCTGATGGAAATATTGAATTTCTTGGAAGAAAAGATTTTCAGGTAAAAATTCGTGGACACAGGATTGAATTGGGAGAAATTGAAGCTGCGATGAATAAATACCCTGGTGTTAAGAAATCGGTAGCAGCAGCTGTTGGTGATGTTCAGGGGAATAAATACTTGGCAGGATATATTATTCCAGAAAACGGGTACCCGGAAAGTCTTTTTGATGTCAATAAAGTGTCGGATACTGATTTGATGTATAAATGGGATAGACTTGGGCTGATTAAAAGAAGGTGTGGCAGAAGTAACTGCAGAAAATAACGTGCAGGAATATTTGACACTTGCAAACTGCCTTGATGAAGTCAGCAGAGAGTATATGTATTCTCTTATGCGTACATTAGGTATTTGGGTGGAATCTGGAACAAAATATAAACTTTCGGCGCTGCTTATGAGTGCGGGAATAGATTTATCCTATCAGGAGTTAATTCAGCAATGGGTAAATGAATTGGTAAAAATTGGGCGAATACTCGCGGAAGAAGATTATTTTGTAAATTGTTCTAGTCCAAAAGAAATGGATAGAGTTGCGTTTATTGAAAAATATCCGGAGTGGAAACATGAAATCGACGATGCGTTGAAGTATTTAGAACAGTTCAAAAAATACTGCCATGCGATTATGACAGGAAATATGGATACGCCACAGCTTCTTGCAAAAGAAGATTATATATCTCCAGATGCCTATATGGCAACACTGCCTGGAGCTATTGAATGCAAGCGGACAATAAAAAAATATATTGTCCTTTCAGAAAAAAGAGGGTACTGCTGGTCAGACCGTTAGAATTATGGAATTAGGTGCAAGAAATTTGGGGCTGACTTCGGAATTATTGGATTGTATGGATGGTATAGAATATGAATATGTGTGTACAGACGCATCTTCTTATTATCTTAACCAAGCAAAAGAAAAATTCAAAAATAATTCCAGAGTACATTATGAGAATCTGGATATAAATTCAGCTCCTAATACACAAGGACTTGCAATGCATTATTTTGATGTAGTTCTTGCAGTAAGTACATTGCATCGTTGCAGAGATATTAAAGCATCCTTAAAACATGCAGGCGAATATCTGCGAGCAGGCGGATTGTTAATTCTTCTTGAAACTACAGAGAATACAATTTTACAACATGTAAGTACCGGAATATTAGAAAAAGGTTTTTCAACTGTTACAGATGAGAGGAAAGGCACTGGAAAACCATTATTAACAAAAGACCAATGGAGTGATGCGGTTCTTAAATGCGGATTTGCAAAGGTTAATACAGCCCCAAATGATCAGCTTGATTTACCGATTTATAATCAGGGAGTTATTGTAGCGTTGGCTCAACCAGAAACATATGCTTTTAATTCTACAAAATTGAAAGCATATTTAGAGAACATGATCCCATCGTATATGATTCCTACAGCATTTATGGAAATAGATAAATTTCCATTATCTGCAAATGGTAAAGTTGATAGAAAGGCCCTCCCTGTTCCAGTCGGTGAGACGAGAGAAAATGCAAAGGATCAATTTCAGGAACCGGAAACTGCTGTAGAAAAAGAATTGGCTGCAATTTGGAAAACAGTATTACATACTGAAAATATTAGCAGGAATGACAATTACTTTGAATTGGGAGGAGACTCTCTTCTTGCTACGCAGTTAAATGCAGAAATTAACAAAAAGTTCAACATTAACTTATCGCTGGAAAAGATTTTCTCAAATCCAATTTTTGCAGAACAGGCAATAAGTATTGCATCCATGTTAGAAGATTGTGAAGTAAAAAATATGAATGCAGAAAAACTTGAAATGGTTTCTCCGAAACCAAAGGAATGGGGAGAACCGTTCCCATTGACGGATGTTCAGCAGTCATACTGGCTGGGAAGAAACGGTGGATTTGCTTTAGGAGATGTATCAACGCATTGCTATTTTGAAATGGATTGTGGTGGATAGATACGGATTTGGCGGAAGAAAAATGGAGAAGATTGATTTTGCGCCATGGAATGATGCGAGCAGTATTTTTGAATGACGGTCAGAATCAGAAAATATTGAGTAATGTTCCAGAGTATGAAATAAAAGTATATGATTTGGCCTCACAGGAAGAGACTGTAGACGAAGAAACTCGAATCAATCAGGAAAGAGATGGCATATCAGATTTTTGATACTTCTAAGTGGCCGTTATTTGATGTAAGATTTTCAAAACTTCCGGGAGGAAATGTACGCTTACATATTAGTTTTGACAACATTATTTTTGATGGCTGGAGTATGTTCCTGATTTTACGGGAATGGAAAATGTTATATGACAATCCGGAAAAGGAAGTTGAACCGCTTGATTTATCTTTTAGAGATTATGTTCTGGCATATGAAGATATTAAGAAAACTGAGTTTTATAAGAGAGATGAAGAATATTGGCAGAAGAGACTTCCAGATATTTTCCCGGCTCCCGAATTGCCAGTTATAAAAGAAAATGGGAATACGGCAGTACAGAAATTTATTCGTTATGAGTCAAATGTATGTGAGCCAATGGTCAGCGATTAAAAATATGGCTTCTCAGAATGGCCTGACAGCCTCCGGAGTATTGATGACAGCTTATGCCGAAGTGCTTGGAAGATGGAGCAAATCTCAAAAATTTACAATTAATTTGACGAGATTTAATCGGTTGCCTATTCATAATCAAATCATGGATGTGGTTGGAGACTTTACTTCGCTTACATTGTTATCTATAGATAATACAGCAGGGAAATCATTCTTAGAACGGTGTAAGAATCTGCAGCAACAGCTATGGTCTGATCTGGCACATCCATATTACAGTGGCGTGGAGTTGGAACGGGAAATTAGCAAAAAGCAGGAAATACGCAACGCGGCCATCATGCCTATCGTATTTACAAGCGGGCTTGGAATTAAACAGGGTGGCAGCAATGAACAAGAAGAATATTTTGGCGAAATGGTTTATGGCCTTTCACAAACACCACAGGTATGGATTGACCATCAGGTAACAGAACAAAATGAGCGCCTTGTTTTGACTTGGGATGCCGTACAGGATATTTTCCCGGCAGGTGTGTTAGATGAAATGTTTGCGGCATATATTTCACTTTTAGAAGTGCTTTCTACAGAACAGGAAGCATGGAATCGTGAATCAAATTCTCTTGTTCAAATTCCAAATATGGAAAATAGGGAATTGGCAAATTCCGTAAATGGTAAGATTCCGGATGAAACATTAATCTCTTTAGTTGAAAAAAAGCATGAAAGAGAATCCAGAGCGGATTGCGATTATTAATAATGAAAGAAAATTATCCTATGGTGAACTGGAACGGTATTCTACCGGGATCGGACATATTTTACAGCGTGAAAATGTGGAAAGAAACTCTTTGGTGGCTATTGTGATGGAAAAGGCTGGGAACAAATTGTAGCGGCAATCTCCATATTAAAGGCAGGAGCAGCATACTTACCAATTGATCCTTCATTCCCGGAGGAAAGAGTACATCTTCTTTTGAAAAATGCATCTGTCAAGGTAGTATTGACACAGGAAAAAGTAAACAGAGAGGTAAACTGGCCGGAAGATACAACAATAATCTGTGTTGATGGTGTGGATGTAGAGAGCATAGATACTACAGATTTTGAGAGTATTGCAACGGGTAATGATTTGGCTTATGTAATTTATACATCAGGTTCAACAGGAATGCCGAAAGGTGTAATGATCGAACATCGGGCTGCCGTTAATACAATTATAGATGTAAATGAACGCTTCGCAGTTGGGAAGGATGATAAATGTATTGCACTATCAAATCTGAATTTTGATTTGTCAGTCTATGATATTTTTGGACTTTTGATTGCAGGAGGTACAGTGGTAATTCCTGATGCAAAACAGGTAAAAAGAACCGCAGCACTGGTTGGAAATCATGCAGGAAAATAAAATCACTGTTTGGAACAGCGTACCGGCATTCATGCAGATGTTCATGGAATTTCTTTCAACAAAACCGGATACAAAATTACCATTGCGGGTAGTTATTATGAGCGGAGACTGGATTCCTATGGAATTGCCAGAAATGATAAAAATGCATTCAGAATCTGTAAGAATGATAAGTATGGGTGGAGCAACTGAAGCATCTATTTGGTCTAATTACTATGAAGTTGAATCCGTAAGGATGGTTGGACAAGTATTCCTTATGGAAAGCCATTAACTAATCAGAAATTTTATGTTCTGGATCAGGAAATGAATGACTGCCCGAACTGGGTGGCAGGCAGATTGTTTATTGCCGGCGAAGGATTGGCTCGTGGTTATTGGAAGGACCGTAAAAGAACGGAGGAAAGATTCATCAATCATCCAGTTACTCATGAGAGATTGTATTATACCGGTGATTTAGGACGTTACTGGCTGATGGAAACATTGAATTCTTAGGAAGAGAAGACACTCAAGTTAAGGTTAGAGGACACCGTATTGAACTGGGAGAAGCAGAAAATGTTTTATTAACACATGAGCTTATCAAGAGTGCTGTTGTGGTTGTAGAAGAAGATAAAAGCGGATTGGCAGCGGCAGTTGTTTTGAATGAGGATTCTGATTGTTGCGATAATAAGAACGTGGAAAAGATTCTTCACGAATACTTAGGCAAGAAACTTCCTGAAGTAATATGGTTCCGGGAAAAATACTTGTGATGGAGCAGTTGCCTTTGAGTGTTAATGGTAAGGTTGATAGAAAAGCTTTAAGAAAAATTCTTGGAGGCTATCAGGGACAGATCTCGGAAGAAAAGAAAAAGGAAGCACCGCAGGGAGAATTAGAAGTGAAGATTGCTGCTATATGGGAAAGAGTTTTAGGAACTAAGGAAATTTCAGAGATGATGATTTCTTTATGTGCGGGGGAGATTCTTTGAAGGCAGTGAAGATTATTTCTGAATTAAATGCGACAGAAGGCCTGCCGAATGACTTGGCTATTCAAACGTTATTTGCGTTACCAACTGTTGCACTTCTCGCAGAACAGATTGAAAAGTTGGTTTCTTTATTAGACGTAGAAGAAAATACAGAATACGAAGAAGGAGTTTTATAATGATGGAGGATTTAATTAAAGCATATGAAGACCGGGGTGTGAAATTCTGGGTTGAAAATGGTCAGTTAAAATTTAAAGCGCCGTCAGGAACATTAAATGCTGAAGATAAAGTAAAACTGCGAAATGTGAAAGAAAAATTGATTGAATATTATGAGAGAAAGGATAAGTCCGCGCTTAAAGCGGACTTATCCAAACGATATGAACCGTTTCCTCTTACAGGTATTCAGTCTGCCTATTTACTTGGCAGAAATCATAATTATGAATATGGCGGTGTTGGATGCCATGCATATTTTGAATTGTCAATGCCTCATATGGATGCAGAAAGGTTGGAGAGTGCTTGGCATAAAGTGATTATGCGGCATGATATGTTACGTGCTGTTTTTCTTCAAAATGGTACACAGAAGATTTTGGAGCATGTTGACTTGCCGAAACTTACCTATTTTAATATGAAGGAAGCTGGAGCCGAAACTACGGATTCAAAACTTAATGAAATCAGGGCTGAGTTGGCGCATAAGCAGTATCAGGCGGACTGTTGGCCACTTTTTGATCTGTATCTGACAGACACGATTGATAAGAGTATTCTTCATTTTTCTATTGATATGCTGTTATCTGATTTTATTAGTATGAAGACTATATTGAATGATTTGGATGCATTCTATTACGAAGATGGAAAAAATCTGAAACCTCTGCAGGTATCATTCAGGGATGTACTGGTATATCAAAAAGAACATGAAAATGATGAAGAAGTGCGTACGAAAAAAGATCGGGATTGTGAGTATTGGAAAAAGCGGTTGCAGAACTTCCCAGATGCACCGGAACTGCCGATTTTACCAGAATCGAAATGTGAAAAAGTTACTTTTACACAATACAGACATTTCATTACGCCGGAAAATTGGAGCAAATTATGTGAAAAGGCGAGAATGCAGAGGCTTACTCCCTCGGGAGTAGTTTTATCCGCATATGCAGAGATTATTGGACGTTGGTCAAAAAGAAAAGATTTCTGTATAGACATTACCATATTAAACAGACCGTCAATACATTCTCAAATTAATGAAATCGTGGGAGACTTTACTGAGGTAGATATTTTGGAAATCAGTCCCGAATATCCAAGTAATTTTGTTGAAAGGACACGCAAAATTCAAAATCAGTTATGGGAAGATCTTAGTCACAGCGCATTTACCGGTATTGATGTATTGCGGGAAATTAACAGGCAAAGCGAAAAGAAAGCTATTATTCCGGTTGTATACACAAGCACAGTGGGAGCGGCTGATTCCGAACAGCAGGAAAACTGGGAGTTTATGAGAAATTCCCGTATTACTTATAAAATAAGTCAAACGCCTCAAGTATGGATAGACTGTCAGGTGTCAGAAGATAATGGTGGAGTTTTAATCAATTGGGATGTAAGGGATGGTGTATTTCCTGAAGGATTTGTTAATGATGCTTTCGAAGCTTTTTCCCTGCTTATTGAACGGTTATGTACAAATTTGAAGGTATGGGAACAGGTACATCCGGTAGAATTACCTTTGAAGACCGGAAAAGTAAGAAAATCCGTAAATAAAACAGAAAAAGACCTGCCTGATAAAATGCTTCATGAGGGATTTTACAACTGTTTACAGAATTGTCCGGATGAGATTGCGTTTGATTGCAGCCGAGGGAACATTTTTCTTTATAAAGAATTAGGATCATATGTTGCCGGAATTCAAAATGAACTGTGTAAGTCTGGATTCCGTAAAGGGGATTTTGTTGCAATATCTGCTGATAAAGGGATGTGGCAGATTGCAGCAGTATTGGCTGTTTTATTTTCTGGAGGAGTCTATTTACCCTTTGATGTGTCACAGCCAATTGCAAGGCAGAATAAAATTTTGGAAAAGTCCGGAACAAAATATTTGATTACGAATAAAAAGTATCAATCGCTTGAGTGGAAAGAGCACATTGTCGTTTTGGCAGCAGAAGATATTAACAGAACGGAACAAGCACTTACTATAGTTGAAATTCCATTGGAAAATCCGGCCTATATTATACATACATCAGGGACCACCGTGACCCCAAGGGGGTTGTCATTAGTCATAAAGCAGCAGTTAATACAATTGAGGATATTAATTCCAGATTTGATATTAACAGTGCTGACAGAATGTTTGGTTTGGCCAATTTAGCATTTGATCTTTCTGTTTATGACATTTTTGGTGCATTTAATGCGGGAGCAGCGTTGGTACTTCCTGATCCTGAAAAGCAAAAAGATCCATATTACTGGGTTGAAACTATTAAAAAGAATGAAATTACTGTATGGAACTCGGTTCCGGCTCAAATGCAGATGTTAGTCTCTGTATTGGAAAGCAGAGGTGTTTCAGGCGATTTCCCATTAAAGGTGGTTCTGTTATCAGGAGACTGGATTCCTGTAACCCTTCCGGATCAGATTCATACATCTTGTAAAAAAAGCTAAAGTTGTTAGTCTGGGTGGTGCTACAGAAGCTGCAATTTGGTCAATTTATCATGAAATAGAGGAAGTACCGGATGGCGCAGTAAGTATACCTTATGGAAAGCCGCTTGCAAATCAGAAATTCTATGATGTTGAATGAAAAAATGGAACAATGCCCGGATTGGTACCTGGAGATTTATATATCGGTGGTAAGGGTCTTGCTCTTGAGTATTTGAATAAACCGGAAGAAACGAATGCACACTTTATGTATGATGAACAGTTACAGGAAAGAATATATAAAACTGGAGATATTGGTCGATATTGGCAGATGGAACAATTGAATTTATGGGGAGGGAAGATACCCAGGTAAAAATTCATGGACATAGGATCGAATTGAGTGAGATTGAGAGTGCATTATTAAGTAATACATTAGTGAAGACGGCTGTTGCGTGATTGTTGGTAAACGTCCGCAAGATTATAAGATCGTCGCTTTTGTTGAGGGGAATATTGAAGTTTCGGAACTTACTGAATATATTAAAACACAGGTGCCGGAATATATGGTTCCATCAAGATTTGAAGTAAACGAGAAAATTCCGTTGTCTGCAAATGGAAAAGTTGAAAGGAAAGCTTTGAAAAAATTAGCAGAGACATACTTCCAAAATACTGGTAAATGTGAAATGCCGCCACATGAAGGATTGGAGAAAGAGATAGCTGAATTATGGAAAACTCTATTAAAGATTGATAGAGTAAATCGAACAGATAATTTCTATGACATTGGTGGCGATTCATTATTAGTTGCTCAGGCTGTGTCAAAAACAAAGGAAGCTATTAATGTGGCCAAGGATGTAGAATGGGATAGATTAATGATTGGAATGCTTCAAAATCCAACTATTATGGATTTTGCACAATTTTTAAATTCTGTTCAAATAGGTACTTCGCATGAGGAAAACGAAATATCTGAAACACCATTGAATATCATCGCAGATATTCCAGAAGGTGGAGAAGTGATGAAAGTTTTCTTCCCGGGTGGAATTGGCTTCCTTCAGCAATTTAATACTTTATTCCAAATTCTTGTGAATAATCCGGAGCGAACAGAAGGCATTGCAGCATTTAACTATACAGAGGATAAGGAATACCTGGATTCTGAAGAAAAAGATCATATTGTAACAATTGGAAGACGCTATGCAGATTTACTTTTGAATAGTGGTTATAGAAAATTTAAGTTAATTGGATACTGTATGGGTGGATTAGTTGCAATTGAAGCTGCAAGAGCTCTTTTAGAAGCAGGCGCAGAGGTTTTACCGGTAGTAACGATTGATACAATTCCGATTGTTCTCGAAATGGAGGGCGACTTGTTGATGGAACGAAGCTATGGATTAATGGTCGGTGCGGATGTATCAAAAGCAGGTCAATGTTAAGCGTGATGAATTAGTACAGATGGCACTTGAATTATTGAAGGATCATAACAATGGTTTTATTGAAGAGGATGCAATATTAGGTCTGACAGGAGAGTTGCCGGAACTGGCAGCTTGCTATAAAAAACAAAAAACACTTTCAAAAAGAGAGCGTATGGAGAACTTAAAAAATGCAATTCCAGAAAATAGTATGCAGCTATCCAGTGAGGATATGAACCGATTTGATGAACTTTTTGAAATTTACAAGAGGAATTATCGGTGTGCGATTGGTTATACACCGAAACCGTTCGCGGGAGATTTACAGGCATTGAGTTGTATGGATGACCATTCTCCATTTGTTCCTGTAATGAAACCGGGAACAGAGGCATTTCTTAGTAAATGTGCACTTGGAAATTTAGAGGTTCTGCCAATAGGAGGAAATCATTTAAGCTGTTTAATGACACCTAATGTTGAAGGAATGGCGAATTTGTTGGATGGGAAAGGAGAAAGGGTATGAATACATATGAGAAACCATTAAAAGTGCTTGTATGCGGAACTAACTTCGGTAGAGTATATTTAAAAGGGCTGGAGCGATGTGGCGACAAATTTAAGATTGCAGGTATTTTTTCTCATGGAAGCACACAATCAAAGCAAGAAGCAGAAAAATATGGAGTTCCATTGATTACAGATCTTAATGAGGTAAGCAAAAAAGATTTTGATATGGCTTGTGTTGTCATTCGTTCTACTGCAGTTGGAGGAAAAGGGACAGAGATTGCCGGTGCGTTACTTGAAAAGGGAATACATGTAATACAGGAGCATCCGGTGCATTATAATGATATTGTGAAACTTCTTAAAGTAGCAAAGGAGAATAACTGTGTATATCAGGTTAATAGTTTTTATCCCAATGTGAAGAATGTACAGGAATTCATCGTCAAGTCAAATAAATTACTTAAAAAGAGCAGACCGACATATATTGATGCGACTTGTAGTACTCAGGTATTATTCCCGATGATCAGTATTCTTGGAAAAGCATTAAGTGGATTCCATACATGGAAATTGCAGACAATCGATTCAGTAAATAGCAAATTTCCGTTTAAAGTTCTTAGTGGAGAAATCAGAGGGATTCCCGCTATTGTAAAGATTCAGAATCAGCTTGACCCGAGGACCCGGACAATAATGGGTTTCTATTACATAGAATTGTATTAGGAACGACAGAAGGAAGTTTATGCTTGGATAATTCAAATGGCCTCGTTATTTGGAATCCTCAAATGTATGTGCCACATGCAGAGGGTGTTTTGGATATGTATGGAAATAATAGTTACGTAGAGCTTCCAGTAAGTGAAGTTGCGGACGGAGTTAGAAATACAACATATGCAGAAGTATATAAAGAATTGTGGCCTGAGGGAATCGTATGCGCATTAAATGATTTTGCAAGAGCTATTACAGATAATTCTCAAAAGAATATAATGGCGCAGCAGATGTTGACTATAAGTGAAATCTGGAAAGACTTATCAGAAAAAATCGGCAGTCCTCAATTAATAGTAACTCCGGAGAGAAATGGGATTCGCTTAGCTGATATTGCAGAATAATTATTATAATTTGATTTAGGTAAGAACAGCATTGAATATATGCACTTGGTGGTAATTCAATGCTGTTCTTTTTTTGGAAAAAATGTTATAATATTTTTAATTTATTAATTGTTATCGTAAGTGGGAAATTGATATGAAAATATTATCGGATCGATTGGCGTTAGTACTTGCGGAATATAGTGAATTACCTTCAAGTGTTCAAAAAGTTATAGACGGGAATAATAAAAAGGACATAAATATGAAAGGAGTTTTACGTCTTTATAAATGTGGAGACAAATATCTATACGTGTTACCAGAATTATTTGAAAAATCGGAATTAACCTCAATATATGGCAATCGAATAGATCGATGCAATGAAGATAGTTTTGATACATTACTGTATCATTATTTTTCTTGGTTGAATCTTCCTATGGATGAGACATCTCTAACAACATATGTAAAGGGGCTCGAAACCTATACAAAGAGTATGTGCATCGAAGATACTTGGCACATATTAAATCTTGCAATACAATGTTTGGAGAATTCTTACAATTTTAATTTTAGTGCAGTATTAACGTTTTATGCATTAATCGAAATTTTGATTTTGACCGATAAAGAAAAAAGAGGTAAAGGGAATTTTATTCGTGAAGAGTGTAGTAGAAAGCTGCCACAATTTTTAAAAAAGGATAGTATAACATATTTAGGATTACAACCATTCATCAATAAAGATCTGTCAGAAAAAGATATTTTTGATAAGTTGACGCATATAAGGCATAAAGTAATTCATGGTATTCTTAAAGAGGCCAGAGAAATTTTGAGAGAATTATTTCCTATGCGGAAGGGGGAATATGGTGGAGCTACTGAAGATGCTGAGAGTTCAGTATTTCAAGATCAATTGAGGTGTTTAAATTGCCTAATCAGATTAGTGCTTGTTAATATTTTGATGGAATGGATGCATGATCCGAACAATCTGTTGCAAATAAAGAATAGAGATTATATCGAGACCGATTAAGAAAATGAAGGGCTGCGTTTTATAGCAGCCCTTATATCTCTCAATATGCTTTATTAGAGAGCATTCACTCTTTTTCTGATATATGCTCTAGTGTTTGCGCTAGAATCCATTTCACATGATCGTCGCTTAATCGATAAAATATATTCTTTCCAGATCTTCTTGATTTAACCAAATGGGCGGAACGTAAGTGACTTTAATTGATGTGAATCTGATTCATTAAAATCCATTTTATATGCCAATTCACTTACACAAAGTTCGCCTCCATTAAAACCATAGTATTTTCATTCTGGTTAGATCGCCCATAGCTCGGTATAATTTAGTGAGTTGTTCTATTTCGATGCTGGATGGAATATTATTTTCTATTTTCAAATAAATCACCTCTTTCCCCCTATATATATTGACAATCTTTTAAGTCAAGAACTATCATAAGATTGATAGTAGGAGGAGATATAATGTCACATTACAACTTACCTCATAATCAACGGTCAAAGTATTGATCGTGTGTTAGAGAATATGCCAACTACTGAAAGTTTTCAAGAAGTGTCTATTCTTTTCAGCAGCTTGGTGATGGGAGCCGGTTACGAATATTATGGCTTCTTTGTCATTGCGAGGAATGTCGTTACTAATATTGCGGCAGCGTTGAATATGAGCAACCTGC
>ENA-OQAN01000296-OQAN01000296.1-human-gut-metagenome-genome-assembly--contig:-NODE-296-length-27245-cov-4.829043_pt1 | contig 27245 bp, 28 predicted proteins | sample MGYA00242735_ERZ504527 | MGnify/ENA primary metagenome ERZ504527 (study PRJEB26092, sample SAMD00036230) | human gut metagenome | host: Homo sapiens | study: EMG produced TPA metagenomics assembly of... | reverse complement strand
CACCTACTGGAAGTCCTTCTTCTGAGAATGCAGACTGTGTACGTCCATAAACGATCTGAAGGAAGAGTTCTCTCATAGCTGTATTAATCGCATCACAAACTAAGTCAGTGTTCAGTGCCTCCATAACTGTAAGTCCCGGAAGAATCTCGGAAGCCATAGCTGCAGAGTGAGTCATACCTGAACATCCGATTGTCTCAACCAGTGCTTCCTGGATGATACCTTCTTTAACATTTAATGTAAGCTTGCAGGCACCCTGCTGTGGTGCACACCAGCCAACACCGTGTGTAAGACCGGAAATGTCTTTGACTTCTTTTGCCTGTACCCATTTAGCTTCTTCTGGGATTGGAGCGGCGCCATGATGAACGCCCTGTGCAACTGGCACATTTCTTCTACTTCGCGTGAATAAATCATTGTAAAACTCCTTTCAAGTATAGATTAACTTCATGTTGTTATACTCTCCACTGTACAGAACTGCTGAATGAACTGCACAGGATAAAACTCCGATGTCTGCTGAATGACTTCAGAGGAGTATGCCTAACAACCTAGTGTTATTTTCTCACAAAAGTCTGATTCGTCCAGTCATAAATTGTAAAATTTTTAACCATCTTTGATTTTTTTGTGGTAAAATAGTTCTAATTTCTATTAATGAAGGGATTTCTATTATGACAACAAAGTTACCTGCTTCCTTTCTCCCTGCAAAATTTCAGGTTCTGAGCGGAAGCGCTTTAAAATTAATCGCTATCATCCTGATGCTGATTGACCATACAGGCTTAATGATCCTGTATAATTATCCTGCCACAACCGCAACCCTTTTCAGTTTCGGCGGCGTGGATTACAGCTGGTATCGGATTTTCCGGGATATCGGCAGGGCCGCTTTTCCAATTTTCTGTTTTCTGTTAGTGGAAGGATTTCTGCATACACATAACCGTAAGAAATATGGCCTGAATCTGTTTCTATTTGCATGTATCTCTGAGATTCCATGGAACTTCATGTTTACCAACACCTGGAGATATGAAAAACAGAATGTATTTTTCACCCTGTTTCTGGGATACCTGGCATTCTGTGCCTGGAATACTTCTGGGATAATCAGAAAATGCAGCTTGTCTGCGTGCTGGCACTGCTGACTGTCTCTGTGTTTCTGAAGGCAGATTACGGATGGCGGGGATTTGTATTCCTGCTGATCATGTACTGGTTCCGCAACGACAAAACCGCCCAGGCGATCATCGGAAGCTGCTGGCTTTACTATGAATGGAAAGCCTGCTTTGCTTTTCTTTCCATTAATATGTACAATGGTGAACGTGGATTTGTAAAAGGAAAATTTCTGAAATATGTTTTTTACTGGTTTTATCCGGTGCACATTACCATTCTGGTAATCCTGAGAAAACTTTTATTTCATATGTAATATCAGGTACAACAAATATCTTCTATCTCAGACAGACATAAAAATATAAAAGGGCAGGCTGTATGATTGAAATAATATCCTTCATACAACCTGCCTCTTCTATATTTTCAACTTCTCTTTTCTGCAATTTCTGTTTTTGACTTATAAATGTGATTTGCAGGTACGCAGCCTCTTACTGAGGAAAGTGGATAAATGTTGCAGCAGCGTCCGATCACAGTTCCGGGATTTAATACGGAACCGCATCCCACTTCTACGTTATCTCCAAGCATTGCGCCGAATTTCTTCAGACCTGTTTCAATCTTCTCGTCACCGTCTTTTACAACTACCAGTTTCTTGTCAGATTTTACATTGGAACAGATGGAACCTGCACCCATATGGGATTTGTAGCCGAGAACTGCATCGCCTACATAATTGTAGTGCGGAACCTGTACCTTGTTGAAAAGTACCGCATTCTTTAATTCCGTAGAATTACCTACTACTGCACCCTCACCTATAATTGCTTTTCCGCGTATAAATGCACAGTGGCGTACTTCTGCTTCTTTACCTATGATGACCGGACCGTTGATGCAGGCTGTAGGTGCTACTTTGGCACTCTTGGCGATCCATACATCTTCTGACGGGTGGTCGTATTCTTCTTCACTTAAGGTCTGTCCCAGTTTCAGAATGAAATCTCCGATCTCCGGTAATACTTCCCATGGATATGTTTTTCCTTCAAATAAATCCTTTGCGATTGTTTCGTTCAGATTCAGAAGGTTTGCAATTGTAAAATCTTTTAACATAATATTTTCCTCTTTTCTCTCGCTATGATGACATGTTTTCTTTTATCTGTCACAAATACACACTACTTTGAAGCAGACGGCTTTCTGCAGGTACGTGATCGTCCCGCTGCGGACGTTGATCTGCCTGTTGTTTTCGCACTGTTTTTTTCAGATGAATCCTTATAATTCACTGCTGCAGCATCAAAGAACTGTCTCAGATATGGCTGGATATTGCTGTCCTCCACCTGTCTGGTGCGAAGGCGCACAAAATGTTCCAGCTTATCCATATATTCCTGTTCTGTAATACTGCCCTCTGCCACATAATTCAGTCCTTTTTCCCAGCTTGCAGTCAGTTCCGGGTTCAGAAGCTGTCTGATGGAGCAGTTTACCACATCAAAGATCATCTCTCCAAGAAGGGTTGGAGTGATCACCTGGGTTTTCTTATTGAGTGCCAGATATTTGATATTGCACAGTTTCTTAAGAATTTCCGCTCTGGTGGCACTGGTTCCGATTCCGCAGCTTTTAATCTGGGCACGAAGCTCTTCGTCCTCGATCAGCTGACCTGCATTCTCCATTGCAAGAATCATAGAACCGGAATTATAACGCTTTGGCGGCGATGTCTCGCCCTCTTTGATACTCAGGCTGTCCACAGAGAGTATATCACCTTTTTTCAGGTTCTGCAATGCGGCAAGAAGTCTGGTATCACATGCCATATCCTCAGCCGAATCATCAGCTTTGTTCCCGCCGTTTTTTCCTGTATCCGGATCTTCCTCTTCACTTCCCTCACTGTCCGCTGCACCGGCTCTGTTCACACTGCTCATGGCATCTGCTGCTTTTCGCTTCGCAAAAGAATTTGTGGCAATTTTTAAATACCCTTCATCCAGCAGTACTTTAAATGAAGAAAAGAAGCTCTCATTCTGAATTTTTGTCACAAGACTGATCTTCTGATATACTGCAGGAGGATAAAAAATACATACAAACCTTCTGACAATGGTCTCATATACACGCTGCGCAGTAAGAGAAACACTTCTCAATGCGTTTAAGCCCTGGCCTGTGGGTACGATTGCATAATGGTCTGTGATCTGCTTATCATTAACATATCTGGTCTTTGCCAGATTTTTGTAATTTCCCTGTTCAATAATGTGCTGTGCGATTTCCGCTGTATGTTCATAATTACGCAGTCCGGAAATATTCTTATAAATCTCCTTTGCTGCCGCAGTAGACAATACACGGGCATCTGTTCTGGATAAGTGACCAGTTTCTTTTCATACAGTTCCTGTACGATTTTTAATGTCTCATCCGGCTGATCTTGAACAGCTTGGAGCACACATTCTGAAGCTCCGCCAGGTTAAATAAAAGCGGCGGATTCCTGTTCTCTTTTTTCCGCTCGATTTTCTCTACTGTACATTGCAGTGGCTGACTCACAGACAGCTCCTGTATCAGTTTTTCAGCATAGGCTTTCTCTTTAAATCCGTTCTCTTTATACAGATAAGGAGTCTGGAAATATCTGCTGCCTTCCACAGCTCTCCATTCTCCCTCAAAGTTTTCTCCCTCAAGGGCAATGCAGCTGAGTACGCGGTAAAACGGAGTTTTCACAAACGCACGGATCTCGCGTTCTCTTCGCACTACCATTCCAAGCACACAGGTCATAACCCGTCCTACAGAAATGGCCTGATATTTCGTATTTAAATAATTTGACACACTGTTTCCATAACGCAGTGTCAGTACACGGGAAAAATTAATTCCCATGAGATAGTCTTCTTTTGCTCGAAGATAGGCTGAAGCAGAAAGATTGTCATATGCTGACAGATCCTTTGCCTCTCTGATTCCTCTCATGATCTCTTCTTCTGTCTGAGAGTCAATCCAGACTCTCTTTTCTTTTTTTCCATGAACACCTGCCATCTGTGCCACCAGACGGTAGATGTATTCTCCCTCGCGTCCGGAGTCGGTACACACGTAAATGGTGTCCACATCCTCACGGTTAAGCAGTCCTTTGACAATCTCAAACTGCTTCTGCACTCCGGGGATCACTTCATATTTAAATTCGCGCGGCAAAAAAGGCAGGGTATCTAAACTCCACCTTTTATATTTGATATCATATTTTTCCGGGTAGCTCATGGTGACCAGGTGTCCCACACACCAGGTCACCACGCTGTCCTGAGATTCCAGGTAGCCATCCCGTCTTTGTCCGTTGATTTTCAAAGCTTTTGCGAATTCCTGCGCCACACTGGGCTTTTCGGCTATGTATAAAGCTTTTGACATATTATTTATCTGCACTCATCTTTCTGAGCGGCCATGCCAGCAACAGGGCACCGCCCACCATATTTCCTAAAGTTACTACTACCATGCTCTTTACCATGGCTCCAAGGGATAATCCAGGTACCAGGCAGTATGCGGTAACAAAGATTCCCATATTTGCGATGCAGTGCTCAAATCCGCTTACAACGAATCCTGAGATACACATAACGATCATCAGGAATCTTCCTGCATCACTCTTTAATTTCATACCACAAAGCACGCCAAGACAGACGAAGAAGTTACAGAGCACTGCTCTGAAGAACATCTGTCCGAGCGGAATACTCAGTTTATTTCCAATGAATCCCGCAAAATAGTCTGCTGTTCCGGATGCTCCTGCACCTACAAACAACAATGCTAAAATTGCACATCCGACAAGTTTCCAAGGTAGCTTACGCCCCATACCTTACCGGCCTCTTTCCAGCTTACCTGTTTATCATAGGCTCCGAACGCCATTACCATATTATTTCCTGTAAAAAGCTCGCCGCCTACGAAGCTGATCAGAAGCACTGCAATGGAGAATACTAATGCCCCCACAAATTTTCCCCATTCAGGCATGGTCTTGGAGAATACGTTTCCAACTACATTACTGTAGATCATAGCCACATCAATAAAAAATCCCGCCATGACCGCACGTATAAAGTACTTGAAAAAGTTGGTATTCACCAGGTTACTCTTGGCTTTCGCCGCATTTGACACTTTCTGTACATCTTCGTAATTCATAACTACACCTCCGCAATGTATTTTATTGAGAACATTATATCACCTGAATATCTGTTTCACAACCGAAATCGTCAAACAATTCAAGAATATTCTTCAGATTTGTAGTTACTGTTCACACACCACTATCTCGCGAGGTGTTTTGGCATGAATATGCCAAAATCCCGAGACATACAAGCCAAAATTCCATTGCCGCAGGCAATCTGGAATGAATTTTGGCTACGTTACTGTGAACAGCGTGAACAGTAACGATTTGTAATTATGTTCCATTATATTCGAAGATTTTTATAGCAATTCCATAAACTAATGCATTCAAGACAGTTCGGCAGAGCGCAAAAGACAAGAACGATCTCCGCAGGCGTGCAGAGCATGTCTGAAAGTAAAGCTGATTTTTTTATTCAAATACAACTGCTTTATCCTGCAATTCTGTTACATATCCGATAACACCGCCGAAGATATCCATACCTGCAAGCTCTTCTGCAAGGGCATCGGCTTCTTCTGCCGGTACTGCAAGCAGAAGTCCGCCGGATGTCTGCGGATCAAATACCAGATCCTCCATCCAGAGTTCCTTAATCTCACTTCGTACTTCATCGCCTGCGAAATCACGATTTCTGTATGCACCTTCAGGAATCAGCCCCATCTGTGCATATTCTTCAACACCCTCAATGATCGGAAGTTTCTCAGACTGGATCACCAGGGTTTTCCGGCTGCCTTTTGCCATTTCCAGACTGTGACCTGCAAGACTGAATCCTGTTACGTCGGTGCAGCTGTGGATCGTGTATTTAGATGCAATCTCTGCTGCATATTTGTTCAGCTTCGCCATGATCTTCTGGACTCTCTCAATTTCTTCCTGAGACGCCATTTCTGCCTTAATGGCAGTGTTAAGGATTCCACAGCCCAGCGGTTTGGTAAGAATAAGGATGTCTCCTTCTTCTGCGCCGTAATTTTTCCACATTTTGTCCGGATGCACATAACCAGTTACACAGAGTCCGTATTTCGGTTCTTTATCATTGATAGTATGCCCGCCTGCAAGGACTGCTCCGGCTTCCATGACCTTATCTGCACCGCCGCGCAGAATCTGCTCCAGTACTTCCGGACCAAGGCAGTTTGGAAATGCTACCACATTTAATGCCAGTTTCGGAACACCGCCCATTGCATAGACATCACTCAGTGCATTGGCTGCTGCGATCTGCCCGTACATATACGGATCATCCACTACTGGCGGAAAAAAGTCTACTGTATGGATCATTGCCAGTTCATCATTAATCTTGTATACTGCTGCATCGTCTGATGTCTCCGGACCTACCAGAAGCATCGGATCTGTAAATTTCGGAAGTTTGCCTACTACCTGCGCCAGAACTTTCGGGCCAATCTTAGCACCGCATCCGGCTGCACTGGCAAGCTGTGTAAGACGCACTTCACTTTTTTTTCATTTCATTTCCCATAAGTCAGTTCACCCCAATTGATCTCCATATTCAGAATCTCCTCGTAACTGTTCAATACTTTCGTTACTGTAAACGGAGTGAACAGTAACGTACTTTCACAGCCGACAGACTGCCGAATAGTTACATATCTTCTATAACAAGAGATTCAGTGCTATCATTGTATCATTTTTTCACATATCCGTCAAAATGTGAACCGTTTACCATATATCAGGTATTCCTATAAATCTTTCCATTTTATGCAAGAATCCTATAAATCTTTTCATATTCCAGATCCTGTTCCTTCATATAGGAAGCTGTTTCTTCTTCGTTCTGTTCCCCACATTTCCACGCAAGGCCGCAGGAAGCTGATATTTCTCTTGGCACAGGGATCAGTCTGCCTGTAAATTTGTTTTTCTTACATTCCCTTTCCATGGCAATTGCCTGAGTGGTAGTTTCAAAAGTCACCACTGTTGTCAGAACTTTTTCTTTCATAATCCGTCGTGTCCTCATAAAAAGAGGCACCGTTACCGGCACCTCTTTTATTATTTTCTATAAATTATTTCGCCTGGATATATCCTTTTGCTTTTAAGGTTTCAGCACAGAGAACTGCTCCGCCTGCTGCACCTCTGACTGTATTGTGGGAAAGTCCTACGAATTTCCAGTCATATACGGTGTCTTCACGAAGACGTCCTACAGATACGCCCATGCCATGTTCGAAGTTTACATCCTCTGTAACCTGCGGACGGTTGTCCTCTTCCAGATACTGGATGAACTGCTTCGGAGCACTTGGAAGTTCTAATTCCTGTGGAAGTCCCTTGAACTCTACTAATGCTTTGATAAGCTGCTCCTTAGTAGGGTTCTTACGGAATTTAACGAATACAGCTGCTGTATGTCCGTTCAGTACCGGTACACGGATACACTGGCATGTGATAACCGGTTCTGTAGCAGGTTTGATTACACCGTCTTCTACTTTACCCCAGATTCTTAATGGCTCTTTCTCGCTCTTCTCTTCCTCGCCACCGATGTATGGATGATGTTTCCAACCATTTCCGGCCAGTCCTTAAATGTCTTACCTGCTCCGGAGATTGCCTGATATGTAGTAGCAACTACTTCATATGGCTCGAACTCTTTCCATGCAGTTAATACAGGAGCATAACTCTGGATAGAGCAGTTTGGTTTAACAGCGATAAATCCGCGTGTTGTTCCGAGACGTTTCTTCTGGGATTCGATTACATCGAAGTGTTCCGGATTGATTTCCGGCACTACCATCGGTACATCCGGTGTCCATCTGTGAGCACTGTTGTTGGAAACAACCGGTGTCTCTGTCTTAGCATATTCTTCTTCGATCTTCTTGATCTCTTCTTTTGACATATCTACAGCAGAGAATACGAAATCAACTGTTGCAGCAACCTTCTCTACTTCGTTTACGTTCATAACAACAAGATTCTTGACACCCTCCGGCATTGGAGTATCCATTTTCCATCTTCCTCCAACTGCCTCTTCGTATGTCTTTCCTGCACTTCTCGGACTTGCAGCTACAGTTACAACTTCAAACCATGGATGATTCTCAAGCAGAGAGATAAATCTCTGACCTACCATACCTGTAGCACCTAAAATACCGACTCTAAGCTTTTCACTCATAATATCTTTCTCCTCTTTATCTTCTGCCCGCGTCTCTACCCTTTCGCGGACATTTTTATCCAGGTGTCCTTATATTGCGTACATCTGTCTTTCTTGTACATACTATAACAAACCAAAATAAATTGCAAGCATTTTTTTTAATTTTCTTCCAGATATTTTTTTGTTCTCAACGATCACTTTCTCCATCACGTCAGGTCCCGGTGCACCGATGGTCATACGTTTTTCCACACAGGTTTTCATACTGATCGCTTCGTAAATATCATTCTCGAATACCGGGCTGATGGCTTTATATTCTTCAAGAGGAAGTTCATCCAGAGAAATCCCTTTATCAATACAGGTAAGCACCAGACGGCCTACAATGCCGTGTGCATCGCGGAAAGGTACTCCATGATTTACCAGATAATCGGCTGCATCTGTAGCATTTGTAAAGCCATTCTTTGCACTTGCTTCCATATTCTGTTTGTTGAACTGCATAGTAGAGATCATGCCTGTAAAGAGGGCAAGACATCCTTTTACAGTGTCAATGGCATCAAATGTAAGTTCTTTGTCTTCCTGCATATCTTTGTTGTATGCAAGAGGGATTCCCTTCATGGTTGTAAGGATAGATGTTAATGCTCCGTATACACGACCTGTTTTTCCTCTTACAAGTTCTGCGATATCCGGGTTCTTTTTCTGAGGCATGATACTGCTGCCTGTGCTGTAGGCATCGTCTATCTCTACGAAGCGGTATTCATTGGAGTTCCACATAATGATTTCTTCGCAGAAACGGCTCATGTGCATCATAATTGTGGAGAATGCGGACAGAAGCTCAATCACATAGTCTCTGTCTGATACAGAGTCCATGCTGTTTCTGGTCGGGCCGTCGAAACCGAGAAGCTGTGCTGTATATTCTCTGTCAAGTGGGTAGGTGGTTCCTGCCAGTGCACCTGCACCCAGAGGGCAGGTGTTCATTCTCTTACGGATATCTGCAAGTCTGCTTCTGTCACGTACAAACATTTCAAAGTATGCACCTACGTGGTGAGCCAGTGTGACCGGCTGCGCTTTCTGGAGGTGTGTGAAGCCTGGCATGTATGTGTGGACATTCTCTTCCATGATCTTCTGAAGTGCTTCGAGAAGTTTCTTTACCAGTTCGTCTGTCTCGTCAATCTCATCTCTTACATAGAGTTTCATGTCAAGGGCTACCTGGTCGTTACGGCTTCTTCCTGTGTGAAGTTTCTTGCCTGCATCACCGATTCTGTCGATAAGGTTTGCTTCTACAAAGCTGTGGATATCTTCATATTCGGATGTGATCTCGAGTTTGCCGGATCTTACATCTGCAAGGATTCCGTCAAGACCTGCTTCGATCTGATCTTTTTCTTCTGCTGTCAGGATTCCCTGTCTGGCGAGCATTGCTACGTGTGCTTTGCTGCCTCTGATGTCCTGCTCATAGAATTTCTGGTCAAAAGAGATGGATGCATTGAAGTTATATACAAGTTTGTCTGTTTCTTTTGTGAAACGTCCGCCCCAAAGCTGTGCCATTGTGTTATTCCTCGTTTCTTCTTTATTTTTGGTATTATTGCTTTTACGTGTTAGTGTAACATATTTTTTTCAGTATTGCAAAGTAGTTAGTTTGGAATCATTCAAAAGGTACGTGAAGAAAAAAGAAGGTGTGTTGAGGCTTAGTTTCGGAACCCTGTAATTCTAAGGCATTCGGGAATCTGCTAAAACCATGAGCCGCCCTCTCAAACTCGCTCCGTTGCAAACTTCGCTCAGACACGTGAGACGGTCGGCTCATAACGCAGATTCCCGAATACCAAGAATTACAAGAACCCTCAAATGCGCCCCAACACACCTTCTTTTTCTTCACTGGGTATTGGCTATATGTTACATAATTGTGGTTACTGCTTTATTTTCTGTTTTCAGCCTCTCTTCGGGAATAGACGCAACCGCAGTAGTTCTGACGGTAGAGGTCGTATTCGTGGGAGAGTTCGATGGAACGTTTGTAGCCGTTCTTTTTTTTGAAGTCAGATGGGAGGTGTTGGACGTGGTAGATTTCTGCCAGTTCTTCACCGATTTCGTTGATCTTGGCTGCGTTTTTCAGAGGGCTGATGGAAAGGGTGGTGGTAAAATAGTCATAGCCGCCCTCTTCTGCCAGTTTTGCTGCTTCTTCCATGCGGAGGCGGTAGCATTTGAAGCAGCGTTCGCCACCTTCGGGTACGTCTTCGAGCCTTTTGCCATCTGGAAGAATTCCTGCGGGTCGTAGTGACCTTCTATCAGTTTGACAGGGTGTTCAAATTCCATGGAGTTTACAAGACGGGTAATTTCATGGACTCGTTTGCGATATTCTTCTTCCGGGTAGATGTTTGGGTTGTAGTAGAATACTGTGATGTTGAAATATTTTGACAGGTATTCCAGTACGTAACTGCTGCAGGGTGCACAGCAGCTGTGGAGAAACAGGCTTGGGATCTTGTTATCTTTTTGCGCCTGATCTATAAGTTTTTCCAGTTCTTTCTGATAGTTTCGTTTATTCAACAGTATTATTATATCCTTTCTGCATCTTCACAAATGCTTTTTATTATCTTTTAATAAAATGCGAATACCTGTTCAGGTATTCTCTATTGTGCCTTCGTAATGATTCTTTGTATTTTTTAACTTCCTGCACTCTCCTATTCGTTCGCCCATTTTTACAATAGTCTCATATCCCTCTTCTGTATTCTCGATCAGATCATAGTCAATACGGACTTTTCCCGGCTGGATGAGGAGGATTATTGTGGAACCTCCGAATTCGAAGTTGCCTTTTTCCTGGCCTTTCTTTACTGTGGCAGGATTTTTATGGAGATTTGTGATTTTTCCTACCATCATGGCGCCTACTTCCATCATGAGGATGGTTCCGAATTGTTTTGTTTTCAGCAGAGTGTATTCTCTGGCGTTTTCTTTGTAGATGGGATATACATCGTTTGCTGCAGGATTCACTGTGTGGAACGCCGGGCAGAGTTACATTCGCGGATTTTCTTCCATCTGCCACATAGCAGTAATGATGATAGTCATCTACTGTCAGTCTGAAAATCAGTGCATAGCCGCCTGTGTATCTCTCAGCAAGTGCTTTGTTCTTCAGAAGCTGTCCTACTGTATATTCTGTATCTTTGATGCTGAAACGTGAGTCTGAGCTGATCCTGTGTACGGAAAGTTTTCCGTCACAGGGCTGATCAGGATGTTTTCGCGCATATCAATCGGGCGTTCTTCTTTTCGGATGCGCCTTATAAAGAAGTCATTCCATGAAGAGAAGTTCTGTTTTTCGTAAATGCTCAGGTCAATCTTGTTGTTTTTTACAAAATCCGGTACAAATCTGGCAGAAAGTCTGGTGTTAAGCAGGACTCCCGCTGCCTTTGACACGAAGGGTCTGATCAGGAGTTTCAGGCAGAGTCTGCCACCCCGGTCATTATATAAATGCCGCAGGAATTTGTCCTGCTCATTCTCTTCAATCGTGATATTTCCTTTTCTGTCAATATACTTCATTCGTATCTTCCCTCCATAAAAGTATAACCGCAGCCTCCCCGTTTTCCGGGAACCGCTGCGGCCAGTCAACAGTTATATTTATTTTATATCAAACGGAACATCTTCGCAAGTGCAAGTGCCACGACTGCAACCAGCAGGATGCGTACCGGATTCTGAGGTTTTTTTACCTTGATATCCAGAATAAAAAGCAGTCCCACGATAATCACTGCAATATGTATCACGATCAGGAAATAGAGTCCGCAATATCTTCTCATCAGATAAAGGAACGGCAGGATGATCGCCATGGATGTGATCGGAAGCCCCTGATAATACTGTCTGTTCTCAGAAGTCTCATTCTGTCTCTTTGCTTCTGAAACATTAAAATATGCAAGGCGGATGACAGATGCCACACTGTAAAAAATAAGCGCCCCAATCCCCGCCGGTGTATTCACACCCAGACAGTAACAGATCATTGCCGGAAAAATGCCAAAGCAGACCACATCACATAAGGAATCGATCTGAATCCCGAAATTCTTCTCATCATCCGTACGGTTCTTCTTTGTTCTGGCTATCTTTCCGTCAAACATATCACACAGTCCGGAAAGCGCCAGACAGAAAATCGCAACCTTAAAATCCCCCTCCAGAGCCCTGGTAATTCCAAATACGGAAATTCCCAGACTTATATAAGTCAATATTACCGTATAATCATAAATTCCTAAAAACATATTTTCTCCCCCTACTTTTCTTCTTGTTCTTTTCTTCCTATTATGAAATACGCCACACAGGTCATCACTGCACTGATAAGCATCTGTGCATAATAGGAAATTCCTCTGCTGAGCAGCATTGCAGGAAGTAATGCTTCTCCGAAAACCGGTGCAAACATCACCAGATAAAGAGACTCACTGATTCCCATCCTCCGGGTAAAGGCAGCATATCAACAGAGACAGATATGACAGACTGCAAAATCGTAAGGGTTATAATGGAATATCCATGAAATCCCAGCGAACGGTATACCCAGTATGTAACTGTAAATAACAAAATCCTCTGCGCCATAGTGATCAGGAACACTTTCAGGATCACCAGCTTGTGACTTGCCCAGAAAGCCGCAGTTTCATGATACTGATCCATAGACGCTTCCAGTTTCTCAAGCCGGGTTGTCTTTGGCTTAAGGAAACGGAAATGTTCAATAAGTTTCAAACCTTTTACCATGATCCATTTCGCCAGTCCAGGTGCAAATACAAGGATCATCATGAAAGTAACGCAGAAAATATTCAGACCTACACCCAGATAAAACACCCACATGTACTGGCCAAGATATCCTTCCAGAAAGCCTCTGCCAAAAATCCAGATTACAATTCCGATCACTACCAGAACCGCTTTATAAGTAATCGTGACAATCATCAGGACCAGCGTAGTGACAGGAATCGGAAGTTTATCCTTTTTCATAAAATAAATCTGCATTGGCTGCCCGCCGGATGCAGACGGTGTGATACAGCTGAAAAAGAATCCCACAAAAGAATACAGAGCACAATGCCCCATCTTTACTTTTGCTCCGAGAGTCCGCATCATATAGAAGATAATTACAGACTCGCCAAGTATGAACAGTACCACACAAACCACGCTGATCAGTAAGTAAACCGGATCTGCCTGCCGTACTGTATGAATAATCTCTCCCAGATCCTCTCCCTTAAATACCATATATACGGTAATGGAAAATATAAGGATCAGAAAAATGGTGTTAAATATTGCTTTCTTTTTGTTTCTCATTTGCTTACACTTTCTTATACAGTTTTTTACAGCATTCGTCTGATTTCTATACCCGATTCATGCATGTCGCAGTGTCTGATATATGTATATTTCTGATATGAAACACATAGTAAACAGTAACGTATTCCTTACAGAACATTTGCCCTCAAATACTATAGCAGCAAAAATACTATAGTTTATCTATTATATCATACCCTGACATTTCTGCATATCATAAATTATGAAAATATTCGTTACTATTCACCGAATATGGAGGTATCTGTATGAAACCACTGCTGGATATTACAGATGTCAGTCTCTCCTACCACAGTTTATCAGGGGAAACCCCTGCCCTTTCTCATATATCCTTTCAACTGATGCCAGGTGAATTTCTCGCCATCGTCGGGCCGTCAGGCTGTGGAAAGTCCACGCTGCTGAATCTGATCTGCGGTCTGCTCCGGCCGGAACAGGGACAGATTCTTCTGGACGGCACACCGGTAACTTCCGGTGACTGCCGTATCGGATATATGCTGCAAAAGGATCATCTGCTGGAGTGGCGGACAATTTATAAAAATGTTCTTCTCGGACTGGAAATCCGCAGGGAACTCACTGCCGAAAAACTTGCTTATGTAAATCAGCTTCTCTCAGATTACGGTTTGGACAAATTCCGCTCTGCTCATCCGTCTGAATTGTCCGGAGGAATGCGCCAGAGAGCTGCACTGATCCGTACTCTGGCATTAAAGCCGGAACTTCTTCTGCTGGATGAACCGTTCTCTGCACTTGACTCTCAAACCAGACTCAGCGTAAGTGATGATATCGGCAGAATCCTGCGTCAGGAAAAAAAGACTGCGATCCTTGTCACCCATGATATTTCAGAAGCGATCAGCATGGCAGACCGGGTTATCATTCTTTCTCCAAGGCCTGCCATTATTCGTAAGATTGTGCCAATTTGTTTTGATCTGGAGAACCGTACTCCTATGGCTTCCAGAAATGCGCCTGAATTTAAATCTTATTTCAATCTTATCTGGAAGGAGCTAAATCATGATGTCTGAAATCTCATATCATCAGCAACAGTATATCCGACATCAGAAAAGAGAAAAGAAACTTGTTCTTTTTTTGCGGATATTTATTCTTCTTTTCTTTCTGGTGTTGTGGGAAATCTCCGCCAGGACCGGGCTGATCGATTCTTTTATCTTCAGCAGTCCGGTAATGATCTGGCACAGCTTCTGCAGTATGTGCAGAGACGGCTCTATTTTTCCCCATCTCTCTGTTACAATTACGGAAACACTGGTCAGTTTTCTGTTCGTTGTTATTCTGGGTGCAGGGATGGCAGTTCTGCTGTGGACCTGTCCCAGACTTGCGAAGATCACAGAGCCTTATCTCGTAGTACTGAACAGCCTTCCGAAATCTGCTCTGGCACCTTTGCTTATTGTATGGCTTGGTGCCAACGAACGGACGATTATTGTCTGCGGTATGTCGGTTGCTATCTTTGGTTCGATTTTGAATCTGTATACAGGTTTTGGCGAAGCTGACCCGGAAAAACTGAAGCTGATTGAGACGCTGGGCGGTGGGAAGAAAGAAAAGCTTATGAAGATTATTCTTCCGTCTTCTGTGCCGTTACTGCTCAGTGTTATGAAAGTTAATATTGGTCTGTGTCTGGTTGGTGTTATCATAGGCGAATTTATCGGTGCCAGAAAAGGGCTTGGCTACCTGATCATCTATTCCAGCCAGACCTTTAAACTTACCTGGGTACTGATGTCCATTATCATTCTGTGCATCATCGCTATTATCCTGTACGGACTCCTCGGACTGATTGAAAAACGCGCCCGCAGATAGTTGTTAATTTTTAACCGCTATTTTTTATAACGAAACGGTTTCGGAAACAGATTCAATATCTGAAAAAATTTTGCTGCAAAAAAGCCCGGAAGATCATCGAGTTCCACTTAACTGGACACTCCTGAACTTCCGGGGCTTCTCTTGTCTCTGACTGTCTGTCAGTTGTTCTGTTTTTAAACCAGCGCCTCTGTCCGGTTACTATCATGTTCCGACCAAAGCGCCTGATAATGTGTATATCATGAATTATTCTTCTCCAAGGCTCTCCGCTGCCTCTGTGAAATCCTGTATCAGATCTTTTATATCTTCGATACCCACACTGATGCGGATTGTGTCGTCGTACACTCCTGCCTCTGCCATTGCTTCCGGCGTACTGTGGATATAAATCGTAGACGCCGGATGAATCACCAGAGTTCTCACATCACCGATATTGGTTGCAATCTTTACATATTTCAGATGATTGATCAGCTTATATGCCCGTTCTTTGGAACCTGCACGGATAGTCAGAATCGCTCCACCCTTTCCACTAAGCTGTTTTTCTGCCAGTTCATGATATGGACTGGACTCCAACAACGGATAGTTGACAGATACACCTTCCAGCTTCTCCAGTGCCTGGGCAAGCCGGAAAGCGTTATTACAGACCCGCTCCATACGAAGACCAAGTGTCTCCATCCCGATAATATTCAGATAAGCGTTCATCGGAGCCAGACAGCCGCCCATGTTTCGCCAGATTCCGTTCCTCAGTTTCACAAGATAAGCAAACTTTCCGTATTTCTTATATTCCTTCATTCCCGGATAACGTTCCGGACTCCAGGAAAAGTTTCCGCTGTCAATGATAATTCCACTGATGGCATCTCCACTTCCATTTATATATTTAGAAGTAGAATGCACCACTACATCCGCACCATACTGAATCGGATTAAGCAGATACGGAGTCGAAGTTGTGCTGTCTACGATCAGCGGTACTCCTTTTCCATGAAGAAAATCTGCTGTTTCCCGGACATCCATTACATTCAGTGCGGGATTTCCTACTATTTCGCCAAACACTGCTCTGGTCTTATCTGTAAGAAACGGCTCGATCAGCGCCTTCTCTACCCTCGGTATAAAATGTACTTTGATTCCGAATGCCTCCAGATCATGAAGCAGATCCAGTGTACCTCCGAACAATGCACTTCCTGCGATTACCTCATCCCCTGCCTGCAGGATATTAAGTAATGATAATGTAACCGCTGACATTCCGGAGGAACAGGCTACACCTCCAATCCCGCCTTCTAATTCATTTACTCTTCGCTCAAACGCATCTACTGTCGGATTCGCAATCCTGGTATATGCAAATCCCGGTGCCCGATTCTGGAATACTTTTTCCAACTGTTCTGAAGATTCATATGCAAAAGCATTTGCCAGGCTGACAGGCGGCACTGTTGAACCATTCGCATAATTGTCTACTGCTTTTCCGTGTAATAATTTAGTCTGAAATTCCATGAGCATATTCCCCTTGTAAAATATAATAATCTCCGGACTAACGGTATGTTTTCTGTGATATATCGTTTCCCTGTTTTTAGTAATTCCATAGTGTTTTGATATGAATAGTAGTATATATTTTTCACATAAATCTGTCAATAAATTTTCTTATATCAATTATTTATATACACATATAGTTTTTGTCTATATTTTGTTATTTTTCTATAGAAATAATTTAGTCTAAAATCAATATCTTTTTCCATATTGTCGAAAAAACATAGCTTTTTCTATCTTTATCTGGTAAAATTGATATATAGCAATCCTCTAAAATAATGCATCTTAATATAGAGCGTATTTGAAAAATCATTTACAAGGACTGCTATAGATTATTATTTCAGTCAAACGACATATCTGAAAATGAATGTCCTGAAATGTAATTCCACTACATAAGATTCATAACAGAACGGAAGGAGGCCCTTTATGAAAACAAGGAAAAAATGGTTAAGAAAAACAACCGCCATCTGTACTGCAGCACTTCTTGGTACTGCTGCAATTCCATCTACAGCATTTGCAGCAGACAGTTACGCTTCCATTGAAAAAGATGCATGGGCAAAAAAGGTCACAGAAATGGCATCTTCTTACGCTACATCTATAAAAGAAAGCCAGTCTCTGATGTCAGGAATGCAGAGTGACATGATTCTGAAATTTGAAGATTCCGGACGCTCACTGCTGGGGTTTGTCGCACCATTTGATGTCTCCTGGCTGGACAATGTCACACTTTCCAATGATATCTCTTTTACAGAAGGAAAAGAAGGTATTCTGATGAAGGTCCTTCTTAATGATAATAAAATCTGTACTCTGGAATATTATCTTGATCCGGACAGCCAGGATATTTATATGCGCATCCCTGAACTCTCTGATAAATATTTCAAGACCAATCTGGAAGAAGCCGCAGACCAACAGGCTGCCAATATTGAAAATGATCTTGAAGAATTAACCCCTGATGATTCAGATGCAGATATTCCGACAGACAATTTCGCTTCCGCTTATTCTGACAGTCTCAGCCTGACTGTTTCCATGATGTCTGATCTGTCAGCAGCAGCTCCAGAAGCTTCTGTAGTAGAAACACTTCTGGATAAATACGGATCTATGCTTTTTGACAATGTAACAGAAGGCGAAAGCAGTCAGGAAACTCTGACAGCAGGTGATATCAGTCAGGACTGTACAGTATATGAAGGCCAGATTTCAGCCGAAGACGCTGTAAAAACTGCAACTGCAATCCTGGAAGAAGCAAAATCAGACAGTGATATTGAGAACATCCTCGATACCTGGACAGAGAACCTCTCAAGTAACGAGGACCTGCATGAAAGCTTTACCAAAGCTGTAGAAGACGGTCTTGATTTTCTGAAAGATGCAGATACCGGTGATTCCGATGATTCTCATCTCAACACCAGAATCTGGGTTGATGAGACCGGCAGAATTGCAGGACGTAAAATTGAGTTTCAGGAAGGTGATAAAATAACTCCTGTTCTGAACTGGCAGATGACCAGGAACGGCTCAGACTTTGGCTATCTTCTCTCCATTGAAACAGATGATTCCGGCACACTCTCCCTGTCCGGATCCGGTCAGATTGATGGCGGTAAATTAAACGGAACCTATAAAATTTCTCAGGATGATACAGCCGCAGCTGTTATCGAAGTAAAGGACTACGACACCGAATCTGCAAAAGAAGGTTACTTAAACGGTAACTATACTATCACCTTCCCTGCTGATTCTTCAGAAGATACAGATTCTTCTCTTTCCATGCTCGAGAACTTTGCACTTGTATTAGATTTAAATTCAGCAAAAGATTCTGGTTCTGTTGCACTGTCCGTTGAAAGTGCAGGAAGCACTCTCGGAAGCTTCACTGTTACTTCCGGTGCAGGCGAATCTGTTGAAATTCCGGACCTTACGGCTCTGGGAGATGTTTATGACGTAACCAATGAAGATGATATGAGTGCCTACGCAGCTACACTCGACCTCACTACACTTATGGATAATCTGTCCAATGCAGGTGTTCCGGACGAAGTCATCACTTATGTTCTCAGCGGCGGAAGCAATTCCGATGCCGAAGATGTTACTGATGAAAATGCCTCAGAAGCAGAGTCTGATGCTGAGTCTGCTGAAGCAGGCGCAGCCTGACTTAGCAGCTTTATCACTATCGTCTACTGCAGCAGACGGTTCCAGTAATACTTTATCCCGATACCTACTACTACTGCTGTTATAAATTCACAGATCCAGAACGCATTCCACACAGCATCTGCCCCGGCAAAATAGCACAGCAGATAAGCTGCCGGAATGATCACTATAATATATCTTAATAACGAAATCACCAGGGACTGAGCACCTTTGCTCAGTCCTTCTAATGCACCGGAAGCTGTAACAGAGATGGCAGATGGGATAAACCCGATACTGATAGTCTGTAATGCTGCAGTGCCAAGTCTTACAGTTTCCGGGTTCTCAGTAAACATTCCCATCAATGTCTCTGATGCTGTAAAGCAGATGATTGTTCCTGCCAGCATGATCATACCATTCAGAAGCACAGAAATCCCAAAAAGTTTCTTTACCCTCTTTATTTCTCCTGCTCCGTAATTATATCCTATCAACGGGCGCATTCCCTGGACAATGCCGCTTGCAGGCAGATATAAAAAAGTCTGAAGCTTATAATAGATTCCCAGAACCACTACATAGCTTCCGGAAAAAGCCGATAATATCTGATTCAGGAACGAGATCAGAACTGACGGCAGGGCAATATTCAGGATTGCGGGAATCCCTACCATATACAGCTTCCCGTCCAGGTTCCTGTTAAGTTCCAGATATTTCCTGCTGATCTCCACCGGAATACTACACTTCTTATATGCGATCAGATATACAATAACTGTAAATACCTGGCCAAGACCAGTTGCCAGTGCTGCACCTCTGATCCCCATTTCCGGAAAAATCCCCACTCCGAAAATCAGCAGCGGATCCAGGATAATATTGGAAATACAACCGATCATCAGGCTGATCATTGTCAGTTTCATTCTGCCCACAGCCTGAAAAATCTTTTCGAAGGACAGGCTGATCATGATCACTGTGGAAAATGCAAATGCAATGGTTGAATACTGCACACCAGATGAGATCACTTCCTGCTCTTTTGTAAACATACTGAGAAATACAGGCATAAACGGAATACAGATTACTGTAAAAATAATTCCATGGATAATATTAAAGAGCATACCATGGGTAGCTGCTATATTCGCATTTTTAATATTTTTTGCTCCCAGTTGAAAAGAAATCTGTGCATTGATTCCCACACCGAAACCAATGGCAACTGCATTAATAAAGTTCTGTACAGGAAATACCAGAGACAGAGCTGTCATCGCCTGCTCACTGATCTTTGCCACAAAAAAGCTGTCTACGATGTTGTACAGTGAATTCACCAGCATAGACAGTACCATAGGCATTGCCATAGATGCCAGAAGCGGCAGAATCGGTTTTTTCTTCATAAAAGTATTGTTCATTCTTTTTTCCTTTCTCTGTTTCATTGCAACAAAAAACGCCACACAATTATCTCTACATTGCTGTATGATAATCGTGCGGCGAAAAGAGTTCATGTTTGTCACAAGACTGAAAAATCCACACCAGTTTTGGTGTGATTAACATATCATAATTTATTTCCTGCTGTCAAGACTTTTTATCCATTTTACTGCGTTTTCCTGATTCGGTGCTGAATACGGCACTGCAATGCATACAGGATCGTAGATTACACCTAATTCCTGTTCAAGCTCACTGTCAGTAATGGAAATGTGCGTAGTATCTGTCTGCATTCCAAACTTCTCAAAAGCTTCCTCACCCATCAATTCCTTCAAATCTGCAAATGGCTCATTCTTCTTCAAAGTCTGATAAAGCTTCTCCGGCATAACCATAATATCAATGGAACCTGCCTGAATCTGTGCCACATAAGCCATCTGTGCATTATAATCAAATTCTGCCATTTCAGAGTCCGTAGTAAGATTCACGCCTATCTCTACTTTACTATAGGGATCATCTTTGTACCCAAGTGTTTCTTTGATTTTCTGCTCAGGAGTTTCCGTATCATTTGCCATTGAATTTACCACTGTCATGGACAGAACTGTTTTTATTTTGGACTGTTCATAGTAATCCTTTATTCCGAATATAAGAGCAATCACTGCGATCACTCCGAAAATAGCCGGTTTATAATACATCCAGATATATTCCAGCTTTTTCTTTGGCCCATTCCCTTTAATTTTTCTTTCTCAATCAGACGTCTTTCCTTCTTTGACAAATCCGATTCATTCTTAATCTCCGGATTCAGCACGCTTTCATCGTGCTCTTCTGCCTGTTCTGCTCTGTTCTTACTCTGGTTCTTGTCCTGATTTTTATCTGCCATTCTCTCTCCTTTGTATTTTCTGCATAATGATTTTCGGTAACTGTTCAGCAATCCGCCATTCTGCGAAACACCGAACGGTTACGTTCATAAGATTTACTGATTACTATATCACATTTTCCATTATGTGAACAGTTATAATTCCCGCGGTTCCTGAAGATAACGTTACTATGTTACTGTTCATTCCATTCTCAGTAACGCAGCCAAAATTCATTCCGGATTTTCATATCCTGACTATACATGATTATTCTGCAAAATATTTTGCCTTGCATACGCAGAGACCGCAGATATGCCGGAAACTGTCACCACTGTCAGCATATATACCAAAACCGGACGCAGCCAAAAATAAATCTGACAGTTGCTGACTCCCAGACCTTCTGAACATTTTTTCAGAAGATCTGATACTGCCGGATGAAGAAGATAGATCAGGAAAGCATATTTTCTTCCGGTTTCCACCAGTACAGAGGGAAAATTTATTTCCCTTCCATATAAGATAAGCCACAGAAACAGACAGATCACTGCAACACAATTTCCTGTGTAAATTTCTCCTGCTCCCCGGAAAGCATATTCCATCATGCTGAGTGCCACACCGAAACTCATCCCTGCTTTCAATCCCCATTGCATCCATTGCTCCAGACGTTTGCATACTATCTTATCCTGATATTCATGGATCATCTGACCTGTAAGGAAAAAGCTCATTCCTGTAAACAGAAAGTTTCTGTATTCCATAGTGTGATAAAATCTGTCAAAAAAGACACAAAACTCCGCTCTCCATAAAAGTATTGCCAGCAATACAGGTGCCATACAATATGCAGCCTTACGCATTCTCCATTTTTCAATCAGGAGAGCAAGCAGATAACAGTAAATTAATGCAGGAAGAAACCATAAATGTGCTCTTACCGGAGAAGTACTGTTGTACACGAAAAATTCCTTCAGATGCTCTGTACTCACAAGCCCTTTTATCCATGTCCATACTCTCTCCCCATTCCAGGCTTTCATAAAACATTCCCAGATAAAATAAAACACAACTGAAACTGCAAAAAGCTTCATGATATGCAGGATTTTAGACAATATTCTTTTTGAGGCATTGCAATTTTGATAATAACAGAAATACCCGGATACCATAAAGAAAAACGGCACCGCACATCTTGCCAGTACTTTTACAAGCTGCCCGGCCTGTCCCGGAAAACTTACATGGATGCATACCACCAGGCACGCAGCAATGGCCTTTACAGCATCCAGACTTTTATTTCGCATTTGATTTCTCACCCACCTTTTTCTGTTGTTTCATCTATAGCAGCAGAACAATCCGTAAATGTCTGACCTGACATCATTTCAGTCAGACAGATAAAATCATCTGCTTCGCTGCTATAATATATCAAAGCGAACCACACATGTCAAACCTCAGGCAGATACAGAAGTCATCAGCCAGCTTCGGTCCACCCTTGCAAGGAGTCTGGCATTATGATAGGCCATTCTGAGAGTCAGGCAGGTACGCCCCAGATATTTGCTTCCGTCCGAAGTTTTCATACACGCCAGTGCAAGGTCGGGTTTTCCCGGATGGCGGAGACAGATTGGGAGCAGCAGTTGAATTGAGTGATTATAATACTGTGGAATTGCCGTTCTGTAATCTGCCTCAAGCATTCTTTTTGTCTGTTTCAGCGCGCCGTCAAACAGCTGCATTTTCATGCTGCTGTCACGTACTTCCTTTGGAAGACGGGCAGCATTTTCCTCATCCCCGAAAATATGCTCGTACTGTGGGATTACCGGAAGTTTTGTATCAAACACAAGATCTGACGGATTTTCCACATAGCATGCCTTTTCCGGCAGACAGGTGATTCCTTCTTTTAACAAATAGTATTCTGTATAAAAGCCATCCAGAAACCAGGGCTGCCTGTCCGGGACCAGATTGGGAATAAAATACGCATAAATCGGCTGATAATAGTAATTAAAGAGTCCTGTATTAAATATGGCATAATTCTTTTTCTCCCACACCTTCTGTTCTTCATAAAGGCGTTTAAATGTATGTTCCAGGTATCCTTTCAGAATTCCGTTATCATCTGTATCCGAAAAGCTCCACTTCTCCGGCACCATCCTTGCCAGATTCTGAATCTGCCGATTATAGTCTCCGCAATAAGTAAAATCAAATAAATTAATCATCAGGCTCCTCCTGTCCCTGCACCTTTCATATTGTCATTACTGTTCTCTCTTAATATTTATTGTATTTTGGAAAAAATATGGCAGAACTGCCAGATTATGATTTGTATGAAAATCAGTTTTGATTGTTATTATTTAACATACCATAATTTCTGTCAAAAGACAAGGATTAGCATCCTCCAAAAAATGTCAAAAATCACCATATAGTTACTGTTCACACACCTCGCGGGATAGTGGTACATTCAGACAGTATATTATCCATCCGGTAATACCTGATGCTTGTAGCCTGCCGGTCAGCTGTGTTATACTCTACACATATCAGCAATACGCAAATGCAGGCTGAACAACTGTTTCTATCCGCATTTGCGGGCAAGACTATTTTTCTTAAAGAAGGTTTTACAATGAAAAAAGACGGCTACTACTCTTCCGGAGAATTTGCACGGATGGCACATGTAACACTCCGCACTATCCGCTATTATGACAAACAGAATATCCTCAAACCCTCCTATGTAACAGAATCCGGCGCACGTTTTTATACAGATGAGGATTTTGCAAGACTTTCCCAGATCCTGCTTCTGAAATATCTGGGTTTCTCCCTGGATGACATACGGGAAATGACCATTGACGACTCAGACTATCATTTTATGGAAAATTCCCTGAACATCCAGTTAAAGCTGGTACGTGACCGTATCGAGCAGATGCAGCTGGTGGAAAAGGCAATCCAGGATACCACAGATGCGATCCGCTCCCATCATGCCATAGACTGGAATCAGATGCTTGACCTGATCCACCTGACAGGCATGGAGAAAAGCATGAAAAATCAATACCAGAACGCCTCCAACATTTCCTCACGCATTAATCTGCACAGCCTTTATTCCCAGAATAAACAGGGATGGTTTCCATGGGTTTATGAGCAGTGCCAGATTCATCCGGGGATGCGTATCCTTGAACTTGGATGCGGCGACGGTGTTCTGTGGACACAGAATATTTCCAGCCTCCCCGGTAAAGTTTCCGTTACTCTTTCTGACCTTTCATCCGGAATGCTTCGTGATGCCAGACGTGCTATCGGACGCAAAGACAGCCGTTTTTCCTTCGAGGCATTTGACTGTGCAAGAATTCCTCATGAAGACAGAAGCTTTGATCTGGTCATTGCAAACCATGTGCTTTTTTACTGTGAAGATATCTCTGCTGTATGCAGCGAAATTCAACGTGTGCTCACTCCGGGCGGAAAACTGATCTGCAGTACCTATGGAAAAAAACACATGCAGGAAGTCAGCAGACTGGTCCGGGATTTTGACGACCGGATCGTTCTCTCCGCAGACAAACTCTATGAGCGTTTTGGCAGAGAAAACGGAGCAGATATCCTGGCACCGTATTTTTCCCGTATTTTCTGGGAAAGCTATAAGGACTCTCTTCTTGTCCCCGATGCAGAACCGCTGATTTCCTATATCCTCTCCTGCCATGGAAATCAGAATCAGTATCTTCTGGACAAATACAAAGATTTCCGTGGATTTGTATCGCGAAAGACAAAGGATGGGTTCTTTATTACCAAGGATGCCGGCATTTTTCTTTGTGAAAAATAACCAAAATTTAACTTTTTTGTAAAAAGTACTTGAAGGTGACCTAAGGTCACCTTTTATAATACAATCACCAGAGTCAGGATGATATCGTAACTCAGACTGACAATCCAGAAACCCGTTGATTAGTACCGCAGTCGCCTGATATTTTGCTTATCATTTACACAGATAACTGACAGAATATCGCTCCGACCGCATACTGCCAAATAACAAAGGAGAATACACATGAAAGGTATTATTTTAGCAGGCGGTTCCGGCACACGCCTTTATCCGCTTACAATGGTAACATCCAAACAGCTTCTGCCAATCTATGATAAACCAATGATCTACTATCCATGTCTGTACTGATGAACGCAGGAATCCGAGATATCCTGATCATCTCTACTCCGCAGGATACTCCTCGTTTTGAGGAACTTCTTGGTGACGGACATCAGTTCGGTGTCCATCTCACCTATGCAGTACAGCCAAGTCCGGACGGACTTGCACAGGCATTTATCATCGGTGAAGAATTTATCGGTAATGATACAGTTGCCATGGTTCTCGGCGATAATATCTTCGCAGGACATGGGCTGAAGAAAAGACTGAAAGCTGCTGTAAAGAACGCAGAATCCGGCGAGGGTGCCACTGTTTTCGGATACTATGTAGATGATCCGGAGAGATTCGGTATTGTAGAATTTGACCATGAAGCAAGGCTATCTCAATTGAAGAGAAACCTGAGCACCCGAAAAGCAACTACTGTGTCACAGGTTTATACTTCTATGACAATCGCGTCGTAGAGTATGCAAAAAATCTGAAACCAAGCGCCAGAGGCGAACTTGAGATCACAGATCTGAACCGCATCTATCTGGAAAAAGGCGAATTAAACGTAGAGCTTCTCGGACAGGGATTCACATGGCTGGATACAGGTACACACGAGAGCCTTGTGGAAGCCACCAACTTTGTAAAAACAATGGAAAGCCACCAGCACCGCAAAATCGGTTGCCTGGAAGAGATTGCATATCTCAATGGCTGGATTACAAAGGAAGATGTGCTGAAGGTTTATGAAATACTGAAGAAAAATCAGTATGGTCAGTACTTAAAAGACGTTCTGGACGGTAAATATCTGGATGTATTGCACTAACCGAAGCTTTTAGACCTGTACAAGCGAATTCGCAGTCAAGTGAGTGATATATCAAATTTTCAAACAGTTATTTGATATATCACCCGCCATGCAGCAAGGCGGATAATTTTATCTGCCTGACTCTATAACAGAATCTTACAGATATTCATATTATATATTTTTTAAGGAGAATCACTATGAACATTATCGTAACCGGCGGTGCCGGATTTATCGGAAGCAACTTTATTTTTCACATGTTAAAAAAATACCCGGATTACCGCATCATCTGTCTGGACTGTCTGACCTATGCAGGAAACCTTTCCACTCTTGCACCTGTCATGGACAACCCAAATTTCCGTTTCGTAAAAGAAAGCATCACCGACCGCGAAGCAGTTTACAAACTTTTTGAGGAAGAACACCCTGATATGGTTGTAAACTTCGCTGCAGAGAGTCACGTTGACCGTTCCATCGAAAACCCGGAAGTTTTCCTTACCACAAATATTATCGGTACTGCTGTTCTCATGGATGCATGCCGCAAATACGGTATCAAACGTTATCATCAGGTATCTACTGATGAAGTTACGGAGATCTTCCATTAGACAGACCTGACCTGTTCTTCACAGAGGAAACTCCGATCCACACAAGCAGCCCTTACAGCTCTTCCAAGGCTTCTGCAGACCTTCTGGTACTGGCTTACCACAGAACCTACGGACTGCCTGTATCTATCAGCCGCTGCTCCAATAACTACGGACCATATCACTTCCCGGAAAAACTGATTCCGTTAATGATCGCCAATGCATTAAATGACAAACCACTTCCGGTATATGGAACAGGCGAAAACGTTCGTGACTGGCTCTATGTAGAAGATCATTGCCGCGCAATCGACCTGATCATCCACAAAGGACGTGTAGGCGAAGTTTATAATGTAGGTGGTCACAACGAAATGACAAACATTGATATCGTTAAGATCATCTGTAAAGAGCTTGGCAAACCGGAAAGTCTGATCACATATGTGGCAGACCGTAAAGGTCATGATATGCGCTATGCCATTGATCCGACCAAGATCCACAACGAACTTGGCTGGTTACCGGAAACAAAATTTGCAGACGGTATCAAGAAGACCATCAAATGGTATCTGGATAACAAAGAATGGTGGGAAACGATCATCTCCGGTGAATACCAGAACTACTATGAAAAAATGTACGCAAACCGCGGGGAGCATAATTTAT